>Ga0326512_10000025_pt1 | contig 129865 bp, 202 predicted proteins | sample 1_2617_0518_D_FD_203652 | JGI IMG/M metagenome (GOLD analysis project Ga0326512, IMG submission 203652) | Bovine rumen microbial communities from UC Davis, California, United States - 1_2617_0518 | ecosystem: Host-associated > Mammals > Digestive system > Stomach > Rumen | place: USA...
TTGTAGGAAGTATTACGCCTTCCCTATACCTAAGAACATAACCGTATGTTTGAACCTCATTAAAATATTTTTCTGGATTATAATTCAAATCCATTTCTTTTATTTTAAGGACTAACCCTGTACCTTTCTGTTTAAGAATCTTAATCGCTTTATTAAGTTTCATTCATCTGGCTCCCAAAAATAAATACAAAAAGCGTCGTCGTGATATTTGATTCGTGTTTTCAAATGAAGTTTATGTGTATGGTTATAAACTACTTCTTCCACTTTTCCCTTATCAAACTTTTCGCCATTTATAAATCCAACGTCTCTGGTATCTGTGTCAAAAGCATACCCAGAGCCATTAAATACACCAAGCCCCATATTAACTATTGCTTTTTCTACAATCCTAGAAACGCCCATAATGTCTACGGTACTTTTATGTTTTCTTGGTTTATAATCCGGGGATTTCCAATAAGGAACGTCTATTTCACATCGTTGCATTTACATTCCTCATTATTTGTAATTATAAGTCTTGCAGTTTTATCGGACAAAACTTCAACGTCAAACATCGGTTCTTTTATGACAACGGTACTTTCACAACCGTTACAAATAGTATGCACTTCAAGTTCGTGCATTGCATAACCTTCGTGTCCTTTCGTCTGTAAAAGACTGCAAAGCTGGGAAATGTTTACTTTCATCAAGGTTCCTCCTTTTTATTCAAAATTTCTATTATTTTTTCAACGTCAGACAGTTCTATCCCTTTTGAACCATTGACACGCACCAAGTTTGGTAAATCTACATACTGGTCGTCAAGAATAGCATATTTTTCTACATTGTGTTCTTTTATGTAATCATAAATTTCATCACCACGACGACCATACCCGTAGTTTGGCAAAAGACCAAACTCGCCGTCAAAATCTATACCGTACTTTTTGAAGATTTTATAGGCGTAATTATACATCTTGTATTTTCGTAGTGTTTTCCAACCGTTACGCCAGCTACTTGATAATACATAATCACACCCAGTAGTGTCATGAATGTCTTTAAGAAGTTTTACTTTTTCTTCGTCGATGCACTTCCATTCGGCTTCATTATCTGGAACTTTTGCAAAGAATCCGTCATGATTAAGAACACCGTCAATGTCCAAAAAGACAATCTTCTTAAAGTTCATACTACCATCTAACCTCTTGCATTCCCAAAAGACCACCAAAATCTGAATCAACTTTATAATCATCATTTTCACGGGACTGAATGTTTTTCAAAAGTTTTTCAGACGTAAACTTCATTGTATCTGGGTCGATAAAACAACTTACATGATTATTCAACCACCAACCCCAGACCAGTTGTGCAAGATTTCCAATTTTTTTACCAAAATCAAACTGGGCAATGTGACTACTCGGTATAAAATCGTCCAAGGTATTCAGTGCTTTAATCAGCTCGCTCGGCGTGATGTTACCTAAGTCAATGTTCAAATGTCGCAAGTCTGCATTTTCACGCTCGTCCATATAATTCAAACGAATGTAAAACTTACAAAGATTTAATACATGGTTGGCAGCAACACGTAGGGACATGTCTTGAAAGGAATCCTCAGTGTCTTGACCGTCATAAACTATAACAACTTCAATTTCGAATGAGAACTCGTCGTTTTTATGTGACGAATGAATAAACTTTTCAAATATTCGCTTTTTTTCATTCATTAGGCATTTTTCTCCTTCAACCAGTCTACTATTTTTTGTTCTTCTACTTCTGGATTAAGTATGCAATCTGTCCACTTAAAATCAAAGATTTTCCATCCAAGACATTTATAAAGGTTTCTTGACTTTTCAGAAATGTTGTCGTCAAATACAAATACAACCTTTAACCATACAGACAAAACAAGTTGGTCTATAAATGACCAAGAATCTTGTAGTATTACGCTTTCGTGGACACCATTTTTTTCGAATACAGACTGCACCCAGCTTAACTGTAAAAACTTATCGTCGTCAATAGCCATTACTTTATTTTTAATAGCATTATTTCTTTTTACTTTCTGCAAGTATTCTACTGCGTGCCTTAAAGTAATGCCCATTGCTTCGGCTGCAATTACACCGTCACATCTGTGATTTACCAAACAATCTCTATGTGTTTCCAACTTATTTTTAGACATACCTATTGGTTGTCCACAAAAAGGGCACTTTCCAGTCGGCTCGTCATAAATGAACTCTTTACAAGGTGTCCCTGCTTTACGCATTTCACGTCTGTGGTTATAAAACTTCTCCCTACTAGGAAATACTTGACCACACGTGCACTTCCATTCGACTGCACTTCTTTTTAATTTTAAGCAGTCGGCACATCGCCTAAGACCCGTTGGATTATTCGGGTCGGCAGAGGGATATTCGTATGGTTTTCCACAAACATGACATATTCTTCGCATTATATGAATATTAATAGACTGCCTTTATACCGTATGAATAACCGTCACGAAGCGGATTATAGCCGAGGGATTCAAAATAATCACAAAGGTAATTCCATTCTATAACATTATGGTCGGCGGATTTTATTTCTGCACAACTTAAAGCTGCGTGGCAAAGTTCGTGAATAATCAAGTTATCTGGTATCTCATATTTCGGATTATGAAGAATCCAGATGCATTCATTATCTTTACAACAAGTCGCAGTTACATTATCATATTCCTTAGCGTTAAGGATGTCTGCGTATCTGATTTCTCTTGTAATCGGAAACCAGGTTTTATCAAAAAGCTTTTCGAGCTCTTTTCCTCTATTTCTAAGTTCGTTATCATACTTAAAAACGCAAGGAACATTATTAACCATAGTGTTAAACTCTTTTGAAGCTTTATAGTTATTTTCAAGTTCTGTATTATAGCTACTTACAGTATCATTTGCTATGGAACTACACTGTTTGATACAAGATGTAAAAATGATAATGTCTGTAATAATAACTACAAAAAGAACTGTAAAAAGCTTTTTCATCTGTTTCCTCTTGCCTTGAATATTATAACTCTTGTAAATTTTACCCTGTAAAAATTCCATATATAAATTTCGAATTCAAATCTAAATTTAGAAAAAATTCAACCTTAAAAATTCCTACCTACCCCTCATAATATGTATAACCAGAATTTCCAAAAAATTCACCTTTTTAAAGAAAATTCGTAAAAAATTCCTATTATTTTTTGTATAGTATTTTTAGTTAATATCTACTATACTATGGAAAGAAAAGTAGGTTTACAACAAATGACCGAAGTCCCAACAAAAATAGATTATTGGGGCTTACAAGTGCCAACATATGAAAGTAACTTTAGCACAAATCCTAGATGGCGAAATAATGAAGACGACCAGTTTATTTGTACTGCCGTTTTCAGAAAAAGCTATGTAGAAAAGATAAACGCAGAAGGTGGCACACTGTCAAGAAGTGCAGACAACATGCTCCCCGCATTTTTTGTATACGAATCTGATACTCTACCTATACCAGAACAACTTAAAGTCTGTAAAAGTATTCTTAACGACCCACTGGTTGCAAGTTGGATTTTTAGTCAGACATTTTCTGGAAGTAAATCAATTCATACTCTAGTCTATATTGCCCCAGAATTCCGTGAAAGCATAACAAAGGATTTTAAATTTTACTGGCGTGAAGTTGGTGAACGCATCTTCGGCGAAAACATGACTGGAATGCTAGACCAACAGTGTGCGTCTATTGCACGTCTTTCCAGAAACCCAAACGGAATACGTATCAAAGATTCTGGCGAAAAGATAAAACAAACTTGTATTTACTATAACCCGGACAGTGTAAACCACCCTATAAACCTTAGTGGATGGATAACGGAACATACAAAATTCCTGGAACAACTTGAAATCAGAATGCAAGCCGATGCTAAAAAGCGAATGGAAGCATATGCTAATGCAGTTGATGAAAAGAAAAAACTTGAAGGTATTTACAATAAAGGTAATTGTAGTGAATCGTTCAAGTTAGCCTATAAAGTTTTGGTTGAAGGTGTATGTCCACAAGGTGGTAAATACATTTCGGCAGCAAGTTCACTTCACGGTTGTGGTTTTTCTAAAACCATAATTCGGGAAATGCTTGAACGAGCTTCGGCAGCACATCCGTCTAACATTTCACAAAAACGTGTAAATCAGATAATTGACCGACTTTGAAAAAATAGGTTAGTATCTAAATAAATAGAATAAATTATAAGGAGAACGGAAAATGAACTTCCCATTGAAAGGCGACGAAAAGTTTCTTAGGAATCTTAAAAAAGATACACCACTTTACATCGCAGAAGTAAACTGGAATAAGGACTCTGGTAAAATGGATTTGGTTATTAAGACTATTCTTTTTGACCATTATGAACAGAAAATGATGGACGGCGACAAAAATAGTATTCCGGCAGTTTTACGTAAAGGCTCAATTTCTACAGAAACACACAACATCCTTTACGGCTTTTATGAAACACCTATGAAGGCTATGGAATCTATGCGTCAACTTTATCAAGCTGGCTTAGACGCAACCAAGCAAGCTATTAAAGAAGAGAACAAACGTTTACAGAAACTGGTAAACGCAACTTTACCGAGTGGACACACAAGCCCAAAGACAGAAGTAAAATAAGCTTTGTTTATAAAAATGAAAAAGGAGAAAATGCAATGTTAAACAAATCAGTAAATGGACATAAATGGATATCAGTAGCTTTGGATAAGTTAAAGGCTTATCTAGGTAGAGCACCTATTATCGTAAGTGACATTACAGGGACTGTTGACGGTCAGGACGGTGTTTTTATCGTTTTGAACGATAAAAAGAAAAAGAACTTCTTTCCATACGAGTACGAGGAAGACCCAAAAGTTTGGGTACACGGAATTAAGAACTGGCTTGTAAACTATTATCCAAGACTTATAGAAACTATAACTGCTCCGGTAGAACTTACTGCCGACGAAAAAGCACTTATAGTTGAAAGAACTGGCTCCATTGATAATTTACCGGATTATCAGGAAAAAGTAATTCAGAAAAATTCTTGGCGTATTGACAAGATTCTGGCTCACCGTGACATTTTCCTTCTTCAAAAGGAAGGGGAGATAAGCGAAAACGGTGATTTTATTCCGGCAGAAAATCCTATTATGCGTAGGTTTAAGTATACTGGTAGCACAATTATCTTTTTGAAAAAGTATCGTTCTTCTACTTATGAAGAACTTCCAGAAATAAGTAAAGACTTCTTTACTAATGCAATTCCTCTTGACGACGTAGCAATCCGAAACGAATAGCAAAAATAGGAAGACTAGCCGTAAAAAGCTAGTCTTTTTTATAATTCGAGATAAAATTTGTAAGTTTTTAACCTTTTTAAAATGTTTCTACTAAATATGTTAGATTACTGATAATGAAGTCGTCTCTCTTTATTTTTCAGTATTGAATACGGAATTAATAAAAACACATAAAATATAAACTTTATAAGGGGATTAGTGAATGGCAGATTCATTTACAGAAGACTATGAAAGCTTGAAAAAAGCCATGAGCAGTTTAGGTTTGTTGCCTAACAGTGGTAATTTTTCGAAGTTTTCAGCAACTGTTAATAACGTGAATGTTAATGTCGCTGCACGTATCGCTACTCAAAAACCATTATTCCGTATTGGCTCGTCTGAAGTTTATGAAGACAAGTTCTATCAATACCAAATTTGGGCAGAGAGAAACGGTAACACACTTACTTCCATTTCTGGTGGTGGTGAAGGCAGTCTTGACGTTGAAAGCATTAAAAGTGCAGTTACTGAAGTCTTGAACAAGATTAAAGCCTAGTGTTTGGATGATTGGTGGGACATCATGCGACTGACATATAAAATGTCATCTGGCACGACCCTTCCTTTACTTACGTTTCCAAACTTTCTCTTCATTTCTTTTCCGCATTTCTCACAAATCGGACTTAGTGGTTTCGTCCCCGCTTCAAAGTTCACTTCTTTAGTCTCATTACAGTCTTTGCAAATAAAAATTGCTTTGCTCATTTTTATCGTTCCTTCAAAATGTTCGTAAGCCCAGTTTCTAATGGCTTATTCTTTTCTATGTAACCTTTAAGAACCAAATCCATGTTTCCATAGACTTTTTCCAAAGTTTCCTTAGTAATTATATTATCAAAGGTAAAAAGATTTTTATGAACCTCATTATAAGGCAACTGTTCAAGTTTATCCTTATGAATAGAGAACTTGTTCTTGTAGAGTTCACCCATAAAATCGTTCCATTCAAATACATACATTCTCTGGTCGCCACGAGCAACATTTACACCGAGGATAACATAGGAAATAATACCATTGCATTTATTGTATGTATTAAGATAATAATTTTGATGTGGCTCTATCTTCTGAAAATTAAAAGCCGACATAGCCTTCAAGTATTTTGCTTCCCAACAAACAAAATGTAATCCGTCTTCTTTTTCAATAGTTCCAATACCGTCGAAACAACGCTGACTGGTAGACTGGAACGCTCCACTTGGGTCCGGGATTTTAAAACCATCTTTTAATGAGTTTCTAATAATGGTACAAACTTCTGCTTCGTTTTTCAAAACGAACCTCCTGATAATATTTAGGAGCTACTACCTAAAGCCAAAAAAGTCCGCCTATCATTGAGCATCTTGATAAACGGACCTTTATTTGGTAGTAATTAAGAACGCCAAGTCGGTTGTAAACCCGCTATTTTACAAATCTTCTAATTTTCCGAGTACTTTATCTTCCCCGTACTTATCGACGTTTTTTATGAAAAAAGGGCGGTAGCGAGGTGCCCGTTTCAAACGTTTTAAACTATCTTAACTTGGCATACACGCAAGTATGGAACAAGCCACGTTTTCCGTCAAGCTCTTCCTGTACTTCTAGGTTGTCGTACTAGTCTCGAACGATAACGATTTATAAGCCTAGATACTGCAAGTCCAGGTAAAAGACTTACGACCTATAAACTATACTGTTACCTCAGTGTTAGGGCTCAGTGATTACGGATTAATATCTTAATCAGTTAATTAGTAAGAATGTAAGTTTTTCTATTAAAAATGTGTTTTTACAGGGTAAAAGTTCGCAAGGTTATAATATACAGACTAGAAGAGGTAAATTATGGGATTTTTCGGAAACATTTTTAATAAGGAAAAACACTTGGTTACAGACGAAGACTTTGACAAAAGATACAAAATCGTTGTCATTAAGGGGTTCAACGATACCACCCCCTACATTTGTGAAATCGACGACGATAGATACACAAGTGTTCTGTTTGATTTCCCTAAGGATTACTCTGCTAAAGATATAAAAGTTTACAAGTTTTCAACTGGCGTAAAGGAACTCTGTGTAAAAGAACTACGTTCTTTGCTCTTCTACAAGGACTATAAATTTAATAGAGAAGATTTTATTAATTACCTCAAAAAAGCTGGGTGTTCAGATATCGTTATCGACGGTTTTATAGACTGCACTTCAAGCGACATTAACAAAGATAAAATGCCAAAAACAAATTATCTTAAAGTCTATGACTACGACGGAAAGTTTATTGGCACAAAAAGAAAATAGGCTATGTCTGTAAAAACGGTTGATATTGAAAATTGATAAAATTTTACAGGGTAAATGGCAGATAGGTTATAATACTTAAACTGGAAAGATTGGAGGTAAGTATGATTAATTTTGACGAATGGGTTGCAGACGTTTCTTCAAAGTATAGTGTAGGTGTATTTAAGTATAGCCTTGAAAATGTGCAGCTCGGTTGTGTTTCTTTGAAAGAAGGACTTGAATACGCTAAAAAACTAAAAATACCTTTTATCTGTTATAACACAAGTTCTGATGAAAAAAAGAAAGTTTGTAAAGAACTTAACGACATTGTTGGTGTAGCTGGAATTTCTGGGACAGAACCATGCTAAATATTCCTTGCTTGTTCTTCAACGTCGTGCATAACGTTCTTATAAGCTTCGCCCTCACCACAAATTCTTACATAGTCAGCCATGTACCGAATGTATTTTAGTCTTAAAACAGGGCTGTGTATGTTTGTATTAACTATGTTTGTAAACTCACGAATAAAATCATCAACAGTATTATTAGGTCTGTCTTCCCAAGGTAAACTGCGTATGTCTCGTAGTCGGGCTTCCTTTTCGGTTCTATGTCTTTCACTATTATAATGACTATTTAATGTTGCTTTTAATTTAGGTGTAGATTTATACCAATCTTGTATAAGTTCTTCATCATGTTCTAAATCACAATCATTCCGTAAATACAAATAATACGCTTGAGCAGTTTCTTCTGAAAAGCGACTCAAACTATGTTCTGATTCAAAAAGACGGTTTTTGGACTCAAAAAATACTTCTTCAAAAAAGTGAAATGGTTTTACCATAAATAATTAGTTGCTACCTAGGTAGCAACACTATTTACTAACATAGCCAAAATAAAATAGGCTATACCTTTCAGTATAGCCTTAATAAACTAAGCAAACTCTTTTTGAACGTCCGTTCCGTTATTCCAAACGTTTTCTTTATTTACTGGGAACCAGTCTGGATGTGCGTCTAGGACAGAATCGTGTTCCTCACGGTCTTCAATTATCTTTTTTATTACGTCCATGTCGAACTCGTATGTTCCACCAATTCCAAACCAATTTCCAAGTATCTCTACTATTTGTGCTGAACTATACCCTTCTTCTTTAAGCTTCGTAACTACCTCGTCAACAAATGCCAAAGTATCTTTTGGGTCATATTCTTCCTTTCTTGTTCCATCTGGGAAGGTCTGGTCGTGAAGCTTAATAAATGAGTTTCTTACTCGTTTCAAATCGCCGTCTTTAACAGCCTTAACAAACCTTTGAGCCGTCATTTCACGTAGTATTGCAAGACTACGGATTGACTTGAACGATTCTTTTAATGTCTGCTCTCGTAAACACCTTACACCAGCAAACTTTATATACATTCTTTCAACAAGTTCTTTTTCGTCAAAAGTGTTTTCTTTACCGTAATCAGAAATTTCTTGCTTCATTTTCAAGTAAATCTGGTCACGTGTAAGATTATCTTGATGTGGTTCTGCAATCTGATAATCCGGATGAACTTCTGAAACAACCGTATCACCCTGTATTTCTTCTGATTCTGTCAAACCTTTAAGTGCTTTAGAATTATTTGCGTCGGCTTTTGTTATGTCTACACCTGCGTCGGCTGCACCTGCAACTGCGGAAGCTTGTAACACAAATTTTGTTTTGTATTCGTCTGGCTCCTTTTCCTTCATACCTGCGTCAGAAAGTTCCTTTGCACGCTCTTCGCCAGCTTTTGCAAGGTCTTCCTCGTTTGGTTTTTTTGCTTCCAAATCTTTTTTGATTACGTCTATGTCTGATTTTACTTGTTTGTCAACTTCGGTTTCTTCTTCCTCTATAAACCTAATGTAATGAAGTTTACCTAAACTGACATTTCCATTCTCAGTTAAAACTACTCTTTGTCCGTTCTCAGTAAATGACAATTTTCCTTCTACAATCTTGTCATCTTTATCATATGCAGAAACTATCATAAATTAGAATCCCCTTCTACGTCTGCCATAGTAATCAATAAATTGATTGTCTGCAAACTGCTTTAATTGCTCAATAGACCTATCTTCGTCTTCAAGATAGTTGGACAAATTCTCATAGAAATCTGGTATTTCGTCCAGTATCTCATTCGGTTGAAAATGATGTTCGTATAAAATGTACCCGAAGAACGCTTCGGCGGTTTTGTCATCAGTTTCAGAAGCAAAGGCCTGAAACATATCATCTCTTATAAGTTCCATAATAAATTAGTTATACCCTTGCAAATAAATCCAAGTTATTTTAACTGGCTTTTGCTTCTTCCAAATCTTTAAGACCTGGATTGTCCGTAGGGTTTTCTATACTCATAAATTTCTTGAGTAAACCTATCTGTTCGCTAGAAAGGCTCTTTGGTAAGTTAACATCGATTCTTACATATAAATCTCCGGCTTCTCCAGCTTGATTCTTTACGCCACAACCACGCAGTCTTAAAAGCTTACCATTAGGAGTATCTGCCGGAATTGTAATCTTTATAGATTTTTTATAAATTGTATCTATCCAAATGTCGCTGCCTAACAAAGCTTGTGTAAAAGAAACTGGTAAGACGCAATACAAATCATTGCCTTTTCTTTCAAACTTGGAATGTTTTCCAACGTGCAATTTTATAATTAAATCACCAGATTTAGGATTGCTAAAGTCTTCCATTTGAGCTTCGTCGCCCATACCCGGAACTGTTATTACCTTTTCGTCTTGAACTGCTGGTGGAATTTTTATAGTTATGTTTTTTAATTTTACCGACATCTTTTTGCCAAGACATTCTGGGCAAGGTCTTAACCCACCACCATAGACTGGTTTAAACCCCATACCATTACAGGTTTTACAATTTTCTTTACGAGTAAATTGGATTGTTTTGTTTGTTCCAAAAATAGCCTCTTCAAAACTTAGGTCGGCTTCAATATTTACGTTTTCACCTTTACTTTCTGTTCTTGAATTGAATCCTTTTCCAAAGCCTTTCTGCCATGTATCATTAAAGTCATACCTTGATGAAGACCATTTTCTTTTATTAAGAAGGTCTTCAAAAAAGTCTTTCAAATCACTATAGTCTTTGCTACTACTGGTATACCTTGCCCAATCACTGCTTTGACCAGAACTTCCAAAAGAATCATAGTCAGAGCGTTTACCATTATCTGAAAGGACTTCGTAAGCTTCCGTAGCTTCCTTAAACTTTTCTTCCGCAGACTTATCTCCGGGGTTTTTATCTGGGTGATATTTTGCGGCAAGTTTTCTGTATGCTTTTTTTATTTCTTCAGGAGTTGCACTTTTACTTACACCAAGAATGTCATAATAATTTTTTGCCATTTTAAGCTTTATCTCCAATCATAGTAATTAAACCTTTATAGGATATTAAACAAAAAGCCAGACAATCAAACACTGTCTGGCTTTGATTTCTTAGATTTTATGACGCTTTCTGTTCGTCGTGAACCTCATACTGAACATCGTCTGCCTGTCCAGAAGTTTTGCAACTTTCACCACCACAGTTATTACACTGCTGGTTTTGTCCGTAAAGCTGCTCGGCTATCTTGTATGAAGCCTGTTTAAGCGTCTCTGTTTTTGACTTGATTTCGTCAACATTATCGCCTTCCAGTGCTTTCTTCAAATCTGAAATCGCATTTTCACAAGCAGATTTATCAGAACTACTTACTTTATCACCCAAATCCTTAATAGATTTTTCTGTCTGATAAATCAAACTGTCGGCTTCGTTTTTAACGTCCTGCTTTTCACGAAGCTTCTTATCTTCATCTGCGTGAGCTTCTGCGTCTTTAACCATTTTTTCAATTTCTGCTTCAGAAAGACCAGAACCAGAAGTAATAGTAATCTTCTGCTCTTTACCAGTTCCCAAGTCTTTTGCAGAAACATTTACAATACCGTTAGCATCGATATCGAATGTAACTTCAATCTGTGGAACACCACGTGGAGCTGCAGGAATACCGTCAAGATTAAAGTTTCCAAGTGTTCGGTTATCACTTGCCATACTTCGTTCACCTTGGAGTACGTGAATTGTTACGGCAGTCTGGCCGTCTGCGTATGTAGAGAATACTTGGCTTTTCTTTGTAGGAATAGTTGTATTCTTGTCGATAATCTTTGTAAATACACCACCGGCAGTTTCAATACCGAGTGAAAGAGGGGTTACGTCCAAAAGAACAATGTCCTGTTTTACGTCGTTATTCAAGATACCACCCTGAATAGATGCACCAATAGCAACTGCTTCATCTGGATTTACAGATTTATTTCCCTCTTTCCCAAATACTTCTTTTACCAAGTTCTGAATAGCAGGAACACGTGTTGTACCACCTACCAAAAGAACGTCATCAATGTCTGACGTAGACAAGCCAGCGTCTTTAAGTGCCTGGAGCATTGGTGCACGGTGACGTTCAATCAAATCATGAATAATTGCCTCAAACTTGGAACGACTGATTTCCATCTGCAAGTGCTTTGGACCAGTTGAGTCGGCAGTAATAAATGGAAGATTTACACTTGTAGTAGTTGAACTTGAAAGTGCAATCTTGGCATTTTCGGCAGCTTCCTTAATTCTCTGCAAAGCCATAGAATCTGTTCGAAGGTCTACACCGTTTGTTTTCTTGAATTCATCACAAATGTAGTCAACAAGTGCATTATCAAAGTCTGTACCACCAAGTTTTGCATCACCAGATGTTGCAAGTACTTCAAATACTCCGTCTGAAACATCGAGGATAGAAACATCAAATGTACCAGAACCTGCGTCAACTACTGCAAGTTTCTTGTTAAGGTTTTTCTTATCAAAACCAAATGCGATAGCTGCGGCAGTTGGTTCTGCAACCAAACGAAGAACGTTCAAACCTGCAATCTTTCCGGCGTTCTTTGTAGCCTGACGCTGTGCGTCATTAAAATACGCAGGAACAGTAATTACTGCGTCTTTAACTTCTGTTCCAAGATAATCTTCTGCCGTTTTCTTCATCTTCATAAGAATCTGTGCAGAAATCTCTTCTGGCGAAAGGTCTTTACCGTCTACATTAACTCTTGCGTCACCGTTACTACCTTCAGTAACTTTATAAGGGACAATGTTTACCCAGTCTTTCATTTCTGAGTATTTATTTCCCATAAAACGTTTGATTGCATAAATTGTATTCTTTGCATTAGTAATTGCACCGTTTTTTGCCGCTTTACCTACTGTAATGTTTCCGTCTTTATAAGCAACAAATGAAGGTGTTGTTCTATCACCAGTATCATTTACAATAACTGTTGGTGTACCATTTTCAATAACAGATACACAACTGTTACCAGTTCCTAAGTCAATTCCGATTACTTTAGACATATATTTCTTTTCTCCTAAACTCTTAATTCAAAAATAAAACCCAGACAAATTTTCATCTGTCTGGGTATAAAAATTGTTTATCTTATTTTTTCAAGAGAAACAATAACCTCCAGACAAGCAGTGCTAATAAAGCACTGCTCCGAACCTCCAAATAACTTTTATGCTTAGTCGTTAAATGTAAGCATCTTAGGTTTTGTTTCTTCTTTTGCAGGAACAATGATGGTCAAAACACCGTTTTCGAGTGTCTTTGTGAGATTTGCAATGTCATACTGTGAGCTATCACAGATTACTCTCTGATACTCGTATGGTGTTTCCAAAGTCTGGTGCTGAACAATCTTTCCCCAGTCTTTGAGCTCACGTGCACCACCTTCGTCTTCTGGAATTGTGTAAGTTTCGCCGTCTTCGCACTTTACAAGTACATCTTTCCAAGATTTATTTCTTGTAGCGATGATATTGAAATATCCATTTTTGTAGTCCATGTAAACCTGGTCTTTTGAGAATCCAGGAAGGAATACTTCGATTTTGTAATCGCCCTTAATGTCATTTCCTACATTTGTTTTTGGGTAGTCACTAAGGACATACTCTTTCTTTGCACGAGTAGGGAACAAGTTTCCGTTATCAGCACAGTGTGTGTTATAACAGACTACTGTTGAACCATCTGGAGACTTGTAAGTCTTTGTGTTAGGGTCGTTCATAAGTTCCTGCATACGTGCATCTGCATCTGCAAGCAATGAATTAAATGAATTGAAAATTGAAAATGGATTAGAATTGAAAAGTGAGTCCATCTCTTCGATGATGGAAGGTAAATTGTTGTTGTTACGCATAACCGATTTCTCCTATTAGCGTTTTTCGTCTTGGTTTATTGTTATGCCCCAGCCAAGTGGGCGAATTATTTTGTGAATACCAACTATTTTCGTCTGACTCGATTAGGTACCGTGTCGCAATCAAACTATCTTCATTGCATATTCATATAATTAGTAGAAGTTTTGCAAAAGCATTCACTTCCCTATTACGCTTATTATATTAACACAAATTTTCTTTTAGAATACTTTCAATACGATTATACAAGCCTTTATTACGGAAATAGTTACTTACATAAGTTCTTGTTGACAAATGCTTCTTTGAGCAAAAGCTCTTGATAATGTCGTCTTCAAAAATAGAAGTAATTACTTCCTTTGTAAGTTCCTTTTGTGAACCGTCATCATCATTCCTACGCATTTCACCAACACGCTCAATGATAGTAAACTTTATTTCGTCCAACATGTTTTTATCGTACTTATAATTTTCAAATAAACTTGGCACGAAATTATACATCAATGAGATGTCATTAACAAGGTGCTTATGGTAAAGCAGTGTATTCATCAACTCGTCTTTGTGTACTTTATGGAAGCTTTCGCCAAAATCGTAAAGTTTTAAGGTGCTCAATTCATTTTCGTGGAATGTATCGGCATATGCAGACTCTGGGATAACAAAGTTGAATCTTGTCTTCAGTGCAAACAAGAATCCACGGTCGTGAAATCTATCCTCTGTTTTCCAGACATTTGCTGCATAAAGTAAAGCCAAAAATTGAGAATCGTCCAAGTCTGTAAAAATCCTTACTGGTGCAGAATAACTAAGCAACTTTTTATCTGTAATGTACAAAAGTCTTTTGTAACCGTCAATAAGTTGATACTTCCCAGATTTAGAATCAACATTTATTGTGATTGGTTGAGCTTCCAAGTTCTGCAAGTATTCAATTTCACCGATACGATTATTTCGATTAATAACGGCGTTAACTGCATCGTCGAATGTTTTCTTTGCTACAGACTCTGGTACGTGAGTTAACACGCTAACCATGTCGTCTTGATAAAACCTTATTTTAGAGGTATGACCATAAAGTTCGACCCTTGGGTCATACTCAACAAAAAACCATTCGTCAATACCACTGTATTCTTTATACATTTGATACACTTCCGAAAAGTTAATTGAGGTAGCTGTATTAACGTCCACGTGTGACGGTAAGCCAGTGAAATGGTCTGAATAGCAATAAGTATAATTCCCAAGAATGTAGTTATCACCAAAGTTTTCTTTAATGTATGATGTTATGTATTCTTTAGCACTCTTTTTAATTGCTTTCTTTACAGTATCATTTACATTTCGTAAACTTCTACCAAATCTTTCAGAGGCGTTTCGAATATCAAATGGTAAACTACGGTTTTTATCCACAGAACTTCGAGCAATGTTTTCCAATGTAAGGTCTGGACAATTCATCTTGCAATCTTCAAAAGCTTTATTAAATTCTGCGTCGTATAAAGACTGGGCAGTTTTATTTGCTTCATCAATAAGGAAACGCCCATATTCGTCTTCAATTGTTTTAATGTCTTTAAGGTTCTGCTCTGTTAAAACCGACTGATATGTTAAATCAATCCTTGATTTTTCATGGAATCCTTTAAGAATGTCCAAAGACGTGAGACTATTTTCTTCTATAATTCGATTTCTTAAATCCGAAAGGCTAATGTCTTTCATTTCATAATTTGCTTTTACCAGATTACTATACATTAAAGTTTCCTTAAAGTTTTTATTATTTTATATATTATAACCATTAAATAATTTACCCTGTAAATACAATCAGTATTAGCTTCTTGTAGGTTTGCATGATTAATATTTTTCTAGTAGAATATTAAACTTGCAGGGTAAATTAATCACAAGTTATAATATAAAAATAACGAGGTAATAAATGAATAATAAACAGTTTCTTAAAGAGAAAACACCGTGGCCGAAAGACACACAAGAATTGATTTCTTATGTTGAAAAGGTGTCAGAAGAATACAATACAAGCTATAATGACGCAGTTTACGGACCGGCTTTGGCGGCGATTGCTGCTTTTAATTATGCTGCGAGCAAAATGGGTCTTTCTGGATTCCAAGCTGGCTACTCAGAAATGTTATTTCTAATGAAACAAAAAAACTTGGAGAACGGTTTTAGTGTTATCGACTTTAATGACCTCTTGTACCCTCAAAATCTTTACAAATTTAATATTACTCCGGATAAACTTATCCGAGAAAACTTGGAATCTCTGAAAACATCTGCTAGAAAGCTTTTACAGGAAAATAATTATGCTTCCGAAGAAGTTCGTAATCACTGGCAGAGTATACTTGACATCCCGGACGAAGAAAAGCTAGAGAACGAGGGCTAATAGCATGAAAGTAATCATCCAGAAAACAGCTAAAATAGTTGTTGACATTCCAGAAAATAGAGTTAAGGACTACTTTAATGGTAAACTTAACGAAATGGATTTCATTGCTTGGGCAGACCAGGACATGTATCTTGAAGCATCAGAGCAATATGACAAAGACGTTGAAGCGTGGATTAATGACGAAACGACTGAAAGCATAGAAATCGAAGACTGTCCAAAAGAACTTCAAAGCCACTATTCAAAAGAAGAAATAATGAAAGCCATAGACGAGCGTGAACGTATGGAACACTGCTATGAGTGTGGTGGATATGGGGACGACGTTTTTTATAATAAAGAAACAGACGAATTAGAATATTGGTGCCCCAATTGTCCGTTTAACAAGTCGAGCTATGAAGATTAAGGAGCTTAAAAATGACAATTCAGATTGGTGATGTAAGTGTATCTATCCCGGTTGCTATCTCAAATTGGGCTAAGGAATCTGACGATAATAGAACAGAGTTTGACGGAATGATTCAGTCAATGATGTATGCAGTAAACAAGGTTATGAAGGAACGTAATCATGTTACACCTAACCCATACCAACCGCTTTACGACGAATTACTTACAAAAGCCAGAGAAGCAGGTATGTCAAAAGACGAGCTTGATAAAGATATCTCTAAAAGTGTAAATGTTCTTATAAACATGCTCAAGACTGGTGATTACGGTAGTGACGCAGGAACACTTATGAGACTACTAAGTACACTTAATTAAGGAATAAAAAATGGTCGCTAAAATAGCATTTGTACTATTTATTGGAAAGCTTGTATCTTATGTGTATAATCTAATCCAATCAAAGATTTCTATTAAACACGATGTTGAACATACGTGGGAACGCAAAGTAATCTGTAAGAAGACTGCTAACGCACTTATGTGCGAAACGTTCACATATGGTATTATCTTTATTGGTGCTTTGATTCTTAAGGTATAGATTGATGGGTAACAGTCTACTAAGAAAACTTGAAGTATGCAAGTTCCTGGATGAAAACAAAATTAAAATTTCCCGTGAAAACGTCGATTGGATTATAAAACATTATAGCCCTAATGAAGAATATTCAAGTGAAGACGCTATGTGTAGATGTTTAAAGTCCTTAATGTTTGATAAAATAGAAGACCCATGTAAAAAGGATATCATCAAAGTTGGTAAAGAGTTTTTTAGAAAAACGCCTGTAAACGCTACTACGGAAGGAACAAAAAAGTATTTTTTTAAGTATTGCTATAACATGGAATTCATAAGGGACGTTTTTGAAATCCCACTGTTATGGCAAAAGAAGTCCCTATTTATTATGTTGATAGGGACTGACTACATGAATGACGTAAGGCTTCGGTTTGACTTACCGTGTGTTATAGCGACAGTCGGAAAGTTTAAAAAACGAAGAATCTATAATCCAGTATATTCATAGGTTAATATGTAATTAAAACAAAATAAATTGGAGGCTATAAGTTGCTTATAAGTTCAGAATACGTGTCGCTCGGCCACCCCGACCGAACTTGCGACACAATTGCTGCCAACCTTATCAACCGTATCCAGCATAAAGACAAAGAGAGTAGCCATGCTGCTATTGAAGTTTTTGCGTCTGACGATACTATTATTTTTGGTGGTGAAGCGAAAACAACCTTGAAGTTGAACAAGAAACTTCTTAAAGAAATTGTTGACGAGTCTTTCAGGGCTTGTGGGTATCTCCCGGATAAACGCAAAAGCTTCAAAAAAGATGAAGTATATCTTGCAAAAGACGTTAAAATCATCAACAAGATTCACGCACAGTCACCAGACATTGCACGTGCAACAACAGATAAGAAAGACGGAACTGGTTGGAACGACCAGGGTATTTTCTTCTCTGGTTTTGGTAACAGAACACCTACTGGTCAAGGAGTAGGAAAGTTCTTGGCACAAAGCTTTGGTGATTACATTTTTGATTATTCGAAAAGCCATTCTGACATGGGCTCGGATATCAAAATCGTTGTAACCCTTGACGTTGATGATAAAGACATGATTACTGCCAAAAAGATTGTCCACATTACAGTTGCCTTTCCGTCGCTTGAAGACGGTGAAGCTAACAAAAACTTGATTGAATCACTCTATGAAGACTGGCAGAAAGAGTTTAGCTATGTTGAATCTTTCCCTGAACTTCACAAACTGGTAGTAAACAGTAAACCTGATTTTACTGTTAACGGAACTGGTCGTTATGTAAACCACGGATTCCATTCCGACGCTTCGATGACTGGTCGCAAACTTGCAGTAAATAACATGTCTGTCGGTCCGGTATATTCTATGTGTCAGTGTGGTGGGGGCTCATACATTAAGCCTTGGCACGCTTCTGATTTCTTGCTCCCTATGGCAGCAACTTGGGTATCAAAAGCACTTGTAGACCTTGGACTTACAAGTTATGCAAATGTAGCCCTTGCTTGTACAATCGGCTCAAGAAAAATTGACAGTTTCTGTATTACTGGCGACGCAAAGTTTAATAAAGATGTAAAGCTCAGAAACTTGTTGACAAAAGCCTTGATTAACTATGGAATTTCTCCGGAAGGCTTGAAAGACCAGTGGGGTCTGCTTGACAGCTTTGACTTTTATAAGTCTGAACTTCAGAACTTCGTTATAGTAGATAGTAATAAACGCAATGTTCCTTGGTATGATACAAAGAACCTTGTTAATTATCTGCGACCTATTATTGACGAAGATATTATGGATAACTAAAACAAAAGAGGCTAACCAAATAGGTTAGCCTTTATTATTATGCTTTCGTTTTAAAGAACAAGTCGTCCAAGATTTTATTTAGTTGACTCATTAATTCAGATTTTGAAATGTCCTCATTATTTGCTAATGTCCTTATTTTAGCAAACGCTGCAAGTTGTTTTGTATGTTTTTCGTGTAACATAAAATAAGCTTTTTCGTAATTTTCTGATTGAGCTTTATTTAATTCTTCTTCAAGTTCTGAAATCCTTAAATCTTTATCTGGCTCATCTAATAACCACGTATCTTCACATTCATTCCACCCCATACGGAATGACTGCTCATCTAGTCCTGGGGTGTTTTTGGAGATTTTTTCAAACTTTGATTTTATCGTTAACTGCTTATTGTCCATGTCCATAGATATTAATATAGTCAGTATGACGAAAAATCAAGATTACATTATCCAAATACTTGATAAAGCAGGTATAAAAATGTACATACCTACAAATGTTCGACCAGACGCTACAAAAGAAGAGCTTTCTATTCAAGCAACAGTAAAAGTGGAAGAACATAATATGGTATCATTTGTACGACCTATTGTTTATATACCGTATGAAGTGGCTTTAAAAATAGACGAATTTTATGGAATAGAACTGCTTCGATTTGGTATGTTGCTTGAGTCGTTCATTAAAAGACTTGACTTCTACATGTCATATGATAACTCACTTGATGTGTACAAGCAGTATGAATACTTTTATGAGTTTTTTAACCTTGTATCCAATCTCCATTTTATAGGACAATTCGCATTTATTATTGGTAAATCTGAGCCGTCAGAAATAAACAGAAATTCAGATAGGATAGTATATCCTAGTAAGTTTAGACTGGAAGATACAATCTATGCCATAGAAATTCAACACCTCGCCGACAACCTTTTTCATAAAAGGATTTTGGTTGCACAAGACGGTTCTATAAATGTTGAAATACCAGACTATGAAACTGCATTAAAGTTTTGTGTCCCTATGAAAAGTCATACATTACCACCAAGAAGCTTTCTTGACGAGTTCCCTCTTTCAATTAAAAACGCACAATTTGTTCCAATAATTTTGGAAACGTATGATGTTATACAAGATACATTAAAGCACATGGACGAAATAAACATCAACGTTTTAAGAAACAATAACGTTAAAGAAAAATTATTTAATAATGTAGAAGAGTTCATACCATGTATTACTGAAAGTATATTTGGTCGGTCAAATGAAATATTCAAATCTGGCTTATTTCCAATAAGGTTCGATGACATCAATGTTGCTATAAATAGCTTTACAACGCCTACTGTAAAAACTGTTGAAGTGTCTGCTTGTATCCTAAAACAAATCTTCTGTAAGAGTTAAAACTTTTTGGTTAATACTAACTAATTAATAAACCAAACGAGTTTTGGTAAATCTAAATTTAGAAAACCTATATAGGAGAAATATTATGACACTTAAGGAACAACTTGATAAGTTCAATGAATGGCATGATGAAGATTACGAAGACGAGCGTGGAGCTATCGAGTATGATAACTTCGATGACCACGAAGCAGAAGATGGATATGGTCGTGATGAGTTCGTAGACGGTTCTGACGACCTTTCAGAAGAAGAAGCTATGGACGCTATGGGATTGAATGACAGTTCTGTAGACGACTGGTGGGCAAGTCTTGGTGCAAGTGATACCAGAACAGAAGAAGAAAAAGAAGCTGATTCTGCCGCAGATGAATGGCTTGGTGAAAACGAAACAGTTGATTCACTCACTGCAAAAGAAGCAAAACTTCAGGAAGCTCTTAAGGCTGTTCAGGAAGCAAAAGCAAAGCTTGCAAAATAATCATAATCCATTCTAAATTAAAAAGCCTTGGAAATCAGTAATCTTATTCCAAGGCTTTCTTTATTTTAAACCGCCGTTTCAAGCAGTTTCTTTACCCATTCCGTAGCTTTTTTAGACTCGTCCAAATCTTCTGGACGTTCATTTATAGGTTTGTCAGAAACCAGTCTTGAGTCCAATTCCTCATACCCTACACGCCATTCGTTCTTAGATTTTTTATTTATTTCGTCTACTTTCTTTCTGAAATCGTGACCGTGGTCTGCTTGTTCCATACTGTCAGAAACTAACCTTTGGTAAACATGACACATTTCATGAAGTAGGATTGAAGCCCAGTAGTATTTACCTTTACCGTGAGCTTCTTTTGGCATAGCAATGTATGAATCGGCTATGATATCTTCCCACTCGTCCATTTGAGTTTGACTTGCACGTTTATTAAAAACTGCTTTTTTTATGTCAAAGAACTTTTCCTTTTTACCGTCTTGATGTTTCAATGCTGCCGTATAAATAAAAGCACCGACTGCTTCTTTATCCTTAATTTTCTCAATACGGATATCTACGTCTGGAAGCTCATTATGAAAAAATTCTTTATTAAACTTTTTGTAGTATTTCTTGTATTCGCCTACTGCACTCATCTGTTTACCCTCTGCAATTATACGGAAGCAATAATTTGAACGTCACCTTTTGAAGTATCAATCTTTACGCTTTCTATCTGGATACCAGGAACAGTAGATATTGTCTGATAAATATATCCTTGGTCTTGTTCTACTGCACCCTCTGGGAAGTCGCTGCCCAACCAAAGGTCAACTGTATAATGCAACTCTGCTACTACACGGAAGTCATTATTCTGGAAGTAAGCACTTGACACAAAAGAAGTTCTGTCATATGCACCGGAAGTTTCCAGGAGTTCTATCAAAGCTTTTTCTACAAGAGGAACAAGTGTCTGACGAATAGTAGTTACTTTCTGACTGTACTGTTGTGCAGACTGTGTAAACAAATCCCAGTTACCTTTGTCAAAAGTAACCTCATAATTTTCGTTGTCCTGGTCCACTTCACCAACTTGGTCTTCACTATCGGTAGCAATGTGTGTCTGTGTTCCGTCATTAAGTGTCAGGTTTTTAGGTGCATTAAATCCGTGGTTTACTTTGTCGGACATTTTGGAAATTTCTTGATTCTGGTCTTTTTCTTCTTCCCCGGCAGAACCGTCGCCACTCCCACCGTCGTCACCCATATCACCCGTGTCATCTCCGCCTGCTTCGTCTGCACCTGCGTCTCCACCGTCGTCGTCACTTCCGTCGTCTTGGTCTTCGTCACCCTCACGTAAGTGATTCAGAACACTATTTTCTATTTCTGTTTTACTTTCCTCAATAGCCGAAGCCACAAGGTCTTTTATCAAGTCTTCTGTTACTTTCATTTATTTTGTCCTCATAATTTCTAGTATAGAGTCTATAAGTTCCCAATGTTTTTCGTCCAAGTCTTTCCTATGGGCGATTAGGTAATCAATGTTAGCTTTCATTCTTTCAAGCTGGTCTTTACGACAGTTGTCTGTGGAATTATGCAAGATGTCTGCAAGCTTTACAAAAAGTGCTTCCTTAGATAAAGATACAAGCTTTTCGTTCATGTAAGCTTCCTTACCTATCTTAGAAATCTTAAAGGTGTCATTTGTCAGCTCTTTTACTATGCTTGCTACTTCTATTCCGAACTTTTCAGTTATGTCTTCGAAAGTCGCACCGGTATCTTCCATCGTATCATGTGCCAGTGCTGCTTTTATTTCAATATCGCTTCCACCATATGCAATTACTATTTTAGCAACGGCTTCTGGATGAACGAAATATGGCTCGCCAGAACCCTTTCTTTTGGCACCAGTATCATCGTGCTTTCTTTTTGCAAAGCGATACATTGGTCGGTCATTCTGAGGAAAGTCATAAACGGACTCAAAAAATTCTTGAACAAGCAATTCTGCATAATTCATAAATATTTAGTTAGACTTTTAATATGATACTATATACAAAAGGGAAATTTATGGAATACAATCTTTTTGGCTTCAAGCCTGCTCCACTTTCAACAGTAGAGTTTGCATATAAAACTGATTTATCATTAGACTGCTATTATTTTATGGTGTCAAGAAAAGACTACCCTTGTAACATTTACGTAAAAGTTAAATTAGATGGAACGATTACAGAAATGTACCCAGTTTACATTAACTCTATGAAAAACTCTATTGAAATAATAGAAAGAAATCTTAGGTATCTTGGAACCTATGACTATAAACACTACGCATACATGAGCTGGGACATGAAAAATGACCCTATTGAAATCTATCTTCCAAAAGGTAAGGATTATATAGAAAAATACAAAGAAGATAAACTTGACGCAAAATATTATACGGTTTATGATTTGTCTAAACTTGATGAACACAAATTACTGTCTGACGAAATTAAGAACTTCGTAAGAAAGGAAAACCCCGACGTTTTTATGTATGTAACTAAAAACGACGAGGTTAAAAGATTCTGTAATATTTTTAATTTTACAAATGATAATTACATGGAAAAGCGTGACCAGATACAAGCTATTAAAAGCAAGTGGGTTTAGTCTATCTCTATAAAATCTACTTCTAGCCCAGATTTTTTAAGAAAGTCTATAGAGCCGTCTGCACGGTCATATTTATTACTAAAAACTGCACGCTTGATACCAGACGCAACTATAAGCTTTGAACACTCATAGCAAGGTTGTAAGTTTACATAAATCGTTGCACCACTCACATTGATACCATTCTTTGCAGCAAAAGCAATCGCATTCTGCTCTGCATGTATTTCGTTTTTTACTGCGAACTCATGGTGTTCTTCACGAACGGTATTATCCGAGAAGTCCTTACCTGCAAATACATCACAACAATTACAAGCACCCTCTGGAGTGCCGTTATACCCACAACTTAAAATCCTTTTATCTTTTACTAATACTGCGCCAACTTTTACTTTTGCACACTTACTGTGTTCTGAAATTAAATCCGCTATTTTAAGAAATGTTTCGTCCCAACTTGTCATAAACAAAAGCCCACCTTTCTGCTCTTTTCGTTTTCAATCTTTTCATCTTTACAAAGCTCTAAAATCTTTGTTACGTTAGCTTTGTTACCGTCGATAATGTAATCAATAGACGCTTTCTTTTTTATGTTCTGAATATTACCACCAGTGAAGTTATCATAAGCACTTACAACCTTTTCAATGTCGTCATCCGCAAGATTCGGGAACTTGTTCTTCCAGATAGCTTTTTGAGTAGACGTGTTTGGATTATCAAACTTAATTTTATACAAAAAGCGTCTTTCCATAGCTTCATCAAAGTTCTGAAGACGGTTGGTTGTAATAAACAAAATACCGTCAAAATTTTCTATGTGATTTAATAATTCTGCTTGTAACTGGTTATTTTCACGATTTGCAGTATTATTAGTATCAGTTTCGTCGTGACGTTTTGCAAAAAGAGCGTCGGCTTCGTTTAAGAGAAGCACTGGCTCTTTAATACCCATTTCACGATATTTTTCACAAACGCTCTTAAAGTTTGTAAACATCTTGTTTATGGTCTTCTGCTTTTCACCGCAATATCTTGTTTCTGAATCTGCAATATTGTAGTTGTAAATATCCCTTCCGGCTTCCTTACAAAGTTGCAAAACTTTCTCGGTCTTACCAGTTCCAGAAGGTCCATAAAAGGACACACAGATACCTGCGTGTTGGTTGTCCTCAAGGATTCTTTCACGAATACCTTTAAGGTTATTTTCGTCAAGAATCTTTTTAACACCTTCCAATGACTTCAAGAGGTCTTCACCATAGTAAAGTTCTACTTTCTTGATAGTGTCTGCCTTTATAAGATACTTATTTTTAATAGTGTCTTTACTTTCGCTCTTTTTTATCTGGGTGTTTCCCCCACTTAATTTTGACCAGAAAGATTGAGACAAACAATATGACTTTCTTTCGGAACTATCACCGAAATCATCCTCATCTATACATTCTTCCAAAAACCCAAAAGATTCCAGGTCTGTAAGAAGTCTTGATACAATTATAGGTGGAAGTTCAAAGAACTCGCAAGACGTTGTTCGTCTTGGAAACTCTGACGCAACAAACCTTGCCAAAATGTAGAGATGTGCGTTATCTAGGTCTTGTTCAATACCAGCAAGTTTCTTAAATCCTTTAAGCTTAGTTTCAGTAAACTTGTTATCTTCGAACATCTGGTTTATTATAAGCAGGTTTTTCATGTCGGTATCTACTATTTTTGATGAAAACTTTAATGAAAAAACGCCGTCTTCTGTTTCTTTTTCTAACTTCATTTTAAAAATATTAATCCCGTTTTTGTTTTTTAAAAAACGAAAAAACCAGATAACACTAGATTACCTGGTTTTATCAATCATTACAAACTACTTGGGTCTACACAAGAACCTTGCTTTACATAAGCCGTGAAGCTAATGTGTTGTGTACTTGTTCGGTACTCGATTGGTGGGAATACTGCATAAGCAATCAATTGGTGATACTTATTGAACAAACCGAACTCAGTTACTTCCTGAATCTCTGATTCTTTGTCTCTTGGGTCTGCCAAGTTCTGTGTACTACATACTGTGTATGTAGAATCTATGTAAGAAGAAAGACTCAAGTTGCTTCCGTCCCAAACACTGCTTCCGTAGAATGGGTTCTGTGCAGTAATACCGTATTTAATAAACTGCTTTTCTGTCTGGTACTTAGAAGCCGGCTTATCCAATACGAAACTGATTGAACCAGCTTTTTTATCAACTGGGTCAGCGTTTGACTGAATTGTACAAATGTCGTCTTTTACGTCTACCAAAATAGTTCTCTTTGGAACTACATACTGGTCTTCTGTAGCTACCTTAGACATAACCATTTCCTGTGTAGAACGAACATATTCGTTAACAGACAACTTCTGTTCCCAAACGTGGTTCTTATTGAATACACTTGTTACATTAAGAACTTGCCAGTAAGGGTTAGATTCTTTACCCTTAATGTAGAACTCGTTCTTAAACCAGTCTTGACAAGTTTCATAAATAGGTGCCTTAGGAATCTGTGCGTCAGACAATACGTTCTTTAATGGGTCAAGAACGAACTCAACTGCTACACTATCAATAGTTCCGTCGTCATTTTTAATGTAACCCTCTGCTGCCTCTGGTAAACCGTCGTTATTATTATCATAAGAAGAGATTACACTTGAATCAGTACTTCTTGTATAGCCTACAAGGTATCCATTTTCATTACAACGGTAAACTGAATATCCGTTATTATTCTTGTATGAAGTATCAGAATACTGTTCATTGTTAGCAGAATTGAAAATGTTGTTTCCAATAACTACCGGAGGAACCGGATATCCGTCTGGGTTAAACCATACACGGTCAGGTGTAAACTTTGACTTTTCAGAAATACTGATTTCTGTAAATTCTGAATCTACATTGCAGTTTGCAATTTCAGTTCTAATGGTAGACTGGGTAAGCCAACGCATGTTAATGTAATGCTTTTCACCATCATTGAAACCTGCAATATCCAACATTTCCGACAAACTAATGTTATTATCTTCACCAGTCATACCTACTGTTAATGTATCATTTGTAGTTCCAGTATAAAGAATAGAGTCGTCACCTTTATTGATTACAAAGCCCTTAGCGTCCAAAAGATTCTTGAACGTATTATATACTGGTTTTCTACAGATTACCTTACCATAGAAACCGTTAACGTATACATTGTTACTTAATTCATTGTATGTGTCGTACTTTACAATTTCAACAGAAAGTTTCTGTGTATCGTTCAACAATACCGAACCGTCACGCATGTTCAAGTAGTAGCCTTTGTTTAATTCACTACTGAATAATGAAGGCTTTGTATTATTATACTTTCCAATTACGGTAGAATTATAAATAGTTGTGGCTATGCCCTTCTTTGCAGTATTAGACAACAAAACTTCAAGTGTTTCTTCATTGTAGCTTACATACAAGCTTGTAAGGTCGTCCAAACAGATATTATCGATATATGTCTTTCTAACCCAACTATCTTCCGTAACCTTTCCTTCTTCAATCTTGTCTACTACATAATCACAAACAGTTGTTACGTTTCCTAACATAAAGATAGGGAGCTTAACTGAAACCGTTCCGCCTACATACAACTTAACAGTATTATTTAAGTCTCCTTGAGCTGACTGCATGTTAAATACAATACCACCATTAACTCCCTCGTCATATCCAACTATGCTTGAATCATAGAGTGAGCTTAATACACTATTGTTTGAAGCGTCAAGAACGGATATAGAATCAACCTTTGGATTACCGTCCTCGTCTACTCGGCTTATTACCAAGTTTAATGAAGACTTATTAGTATAGTCCTTATAAGACTCTTCTGCATTAACAAGATTCATCTTAATGAGTTCGTATGAAGATTGTTTCTGGTAAATTGCATAAGAATCAAAATAGATTGAACTGTTTGAGTTACCAGTTACTACTAAGGATTTTACTTTTACACCTTCTTCGAATCTTTCATCAATTTCAAAATCAAGTGTCAAACCAAACTTCAATTCATACTTTTGATTATTAACATAGAATGTAACCAAAAGGCTCTGAATGTCAATTTCATTGCTTGGGCTAACGTAGAAAGCTTGTTGCAGAACGTCTGGTTTTACAAACTTCAACATCTTTGAGTTTTCATCATATTCAAAGTCGTAAATAGACTTGTTACCTACTGTGAGTTTTGTTGTTCCACCACAAGGAACATATCTATAAGTGTCCTTTCCGGTTTTTCCATAATATTTGAATGAAATATTTGGATTACCATTTGCGTCTTTGTCAATATCCACAAGTTTATAGCTTTGGTAAGCCCACAAGTTTATACAGAATGGGGTTGTTCCAAGCTTAAAGTCACTTATTGGTGTATATACACTTACTCCCCCACTGCCCAGCTTCATAACCTTTTTCTTGTAGGTATTATTTGCATTTGAGTATACATACAAATCTTTAGAATCCTTTGTTCCCAAGAAGCTTGCATTTATACTGAATGTATCGCCTACTTTTTTCTCTTGCTCTGCGTCATAAGACTTCAAAACCTTACCACTAGCATCAACCATGTATACTGGTTCATCAAGTGAGTTAGTCAGGTATTCACCTAATGTGAATGCGTCTGGGTCTACCAACCAAGGAACAGTATTTTCCCAGAAAGTTGTATTGCTTCTTGAACCACCATATCCGAAGTTTGACAAATAAACGCCAGTGATTGGATTTGGAAGACTATAATCTGTTCCAGAAATGTCGTCAAAGCCCATGTTCTTGTAAGCAGTAATACCAGCTTTGAAGCAGTATGGAACCAAAGCCAATGCACTAAGATATCTCTTTTTCTTCAAAGGATATTCTTGAGTTAATTTATCAAACCAGAACTTGTGTTCTACATTAACTGTTTCTTTTGTAACTTGACCACTTTCATCAGTTGTTGTAGACTCTTCTTTTGTTATGTAAGAAGTCTTTAATATAAATCTCTGTTCATATACTGGGACACCGTCCTCAACGTTTCCAGTATCATAAGTAATGTTTGAGATTCTTGCTATTGCTGCTTCTTCATCAGTTTTTGAAGTATCTTCCAAAGAGTTTCCTAAAAGGTCAGTCGTTGAAGACAAGTACTGAACGAACTCTTTTGAGTCTGAGCTTGAGAACAAGTAATCTGAAATGTCCTTTATAAGCAAGCTGTTATTTGTAGACATCTTTACGTAAGGAACGTCATTATCGTAGCTAATTCCAAGGATAACTGAGCCAGTTAAGTCCAAACGCTTACTGAACTCATCGTCACCTAAGCGAATAGACGGGTTACTTTCTGCTTCTTTCAATGAAGCATACAACGGTTGATATGCTACCTGAAAGAGCTCTTGTGCATAAGAGCCACGCATTTCGAGTGTTCCAAGAATACGTCTGTTACTTGTTTTATCTACAAAAATGTAATACTTTCCAGAAGCGTCACACAAGTAAACTGTGTCGCCATTACCGTTTGTCATAGCTACTGGTGTCTGAATAGTTTCGCCAGTGTCTGAATTGTATTTTGAAGTGTATTCATACAAAGCATACTTTGTATCTTCGATTACTGCCGGATATCCGTATGGGTCGTAGGAATCGCTTGTAGTATCGAGGCTTTCTGGATTAAGAATTTCACGATATGAGTAGAATCTGTTAGCCATGCTTACGTCGTCTACCATTGTTACCTCTGGAACACGTAAGTTACCCATTTCGCCAACATACTTTTCACCACGCTCCATGTTCAAGTATTCAAGTGAATTATTTATGTTTTCACGAACATTGAATGCCAACAATACGTCAAACTCTGAGTTTCCTTCCTTAGTTAATGCAGTCGTTACGGTAATAGAACCACTTGTCTTAGACTGAACTATTACATTTTCACCAAATCTTACTGCCTTAGTAGAAAGAATATAGAAGCAGTTTGCACCTTCTGTAAACATCATTCTATAATATCCAGAAGGAATAGAGTTAAGTTGGCTTGTTGAAGAAGACGTATCTGAAGGCTCATCATAGTCATTAGTTCCGGTTGTAGAGTCTACGTCGAACTCGTGTGCTAATGCAATGTCGCCATAATCGTCCATTTCCTTAGAACCGGTTGTTGTAGCGAAATCAAATAATCCGTCTTCGTCTTGTTCAATATAATAGTAGTATTCAAGGTTGTCTTCATCACCAACGTTACGAACAAATACTTTGTATTCATTTTCTGCGAATACAACGCCAGATACATAAGAAGTCGAAGATGGTTCGCTAGAACCTTCCCACTCAAGCGACTTACCACTTGTAGATTTAAGTGTAGTCATGTTGAATGTGCTTCCCTTATCTGTTGAGTAAAGTAATACTGGTGTTCCCTGGTTCTTGAACTTTGAAGGCTCAAGAAGTCTTGTTAAAACTTCTTTCTCGTCGTCACTTCTGTTGTCTTTCCAAGTCTGATATTCTGAATCTGTTTTATCACCACGGAAGAAGTCGTCATAAATTAATTCAATCTGTGTCTGTGAATAGATGTATCCACCGAACAAAATTATTTCTTCATTTGCATAAGAACATTCAACGTGGAATGTGTTCTGCTTTGTTAAAACTTCAGGTCTTGGAATAGAAATTACCTGACTACCAATCTTATAATTTGAAGTTCCAAGAACGTCTCTTTCAACTGCGTAGCAAGTCAATTCACGTGGGAATGAAGAAGCGTTCCAGTGTTCTGGATTTTCAATGTCGTCACGGTTATGCAAATAACAAAGACCGATAGAGTTTATATTACCCCTTGTATCAGTTACCAACATGTTACTATCAGTAAACTGAATGTCGGAAATGTTAGAAGAAGAAACTATTTCTGTATTTTCTGCGTTACCACAAAGGTAGTATGTATAGTAATAAGCAAATGTTGCAAAGGCATGCTCATAATTAACCATTGGACCGTCGTCGATTAATTCAAATGCAGTGAAATATTTTGAAATGTCTGCGGCAGTTGGAGCCAATTCTGCAAATGTCTGCTTACTTGCACCTACTACATCATATCCGTCTGTTACTGTTTCGGTTACAAGTTTGAAACCATAACAACGGAATGTCCACTTAGTTCCACTATACTGAACCAAGAGTGGATAGCCGTCAGCATTAGAAATAACTTTATTTGAGCCGTCTGCTTTTACCCATTTACTTCCTACGCTAGATTTATTAGCTTTAGCGTAGTCCATTGCAGAAACCACGTTTTCATAAGTTACTACATTGTCGAACTCAATACTATCACTGGTATAAACACCTTTATAACCGGAAATAGCCTTAAATACATCCCTAATGTTTCCAAGCAATGTATTGTCATAGTCAATACTCATTGCTCTTCCGTCAACGGTTATACCTGCGTTTCTGTTAGCAGTCAAATCTACACTATGGCCTAAGATTTCGAGCATTCTCATCATAGACATTTTAACCAAGTCATTTACTGCCTGTTTATCTGTTACAAGAGTAGAACGAATAGTTAAGAACATCTTTTCATTAAAAATTGGGGCATTTGCGTGCTTCCAAAGTGAGTTTGCTGTCAAGAAGCCATTGTATGAGTAGCCATTACTAAATCCACTATTTCCAGTCTTTGTTTTTTCAACAATAGACGTTGGGGATTTAACGAACAAGCTGCGTCCTTTTGCGTATACTGTATATTTTCCGGAGTTATCCTTTTTCAAAATAGAACGGCTTAACAATGTACTTGCGACTGGTATCTTAGAGCCATTTGCAGTTACAATCATTGAAGTGTCTGCAAAGTAAGGCTCTGAAATGTAGTTACTGTCAAGTTCATAAACATTTTTATCTGAACTGCTCTGTGTAAGTTTTGCACTTGAAAGAGCAAGGTCACGGTAAAGAACCATAATATCTGTATCGTCACCGTCACCACCTACAACGTAAGTATACTGTTTTCCAAGACCTTTGACTACTGCATTTTCGTCAAGGTCTGTCAATACCTCGTCAGATTTTTCATATGTATACTTTTCACCAGAAGGTTCTTCATTTCCGTAAGAATATTCTTTCCAAATACTTGCTTCTTCCGTTATGTAAACCTTAGCAGTATATGTTGTATAGTTCACTGTTCCGTTAGTATTCTTCTCTGGGATTATTACGGAACCATTTGACTCTGATACAGAAGATGTTTCATACAAAAGATACATTATAACGTTACCTTCGTTATCAATCTTTTCAACATTGTATGTTTCTGATGTTTTGAAGTTTCCGTCAAATGTATTTACAATTGTTTCTGAACTACTGTTATCAGTAATTGCAGCCTTAATAAACTCTTCTGCCTTTTCAATAGTTACTTTAACAGTATAATCAACATTATCACCGTCATAGATTTTTGTAGTCCAGATAGCATTATCAGAATTGTCATAAGAAATGTCTGTATCTTTGCTCATTATCTGGATACCTTCGGTTTTACCGTTATATCTAACTGTTAAAACACGAGGTGTCAAGTAGTCTTTATTGTATTCACCAAGAGTATGTCCTACCAATGTATGTTTGCTACCATTATCATAGTCAACATATACATGCTTACCATTAGACATGTAAGCCTGTGAGAGGATAGATTTATTGTTACCGTTCTGGTCTATTGTTTCAGTAATGTCCAAAGAGCAGATAATAGAGGTCTTATCTTTCAAGTTGATTTCAACATACCAACCCAAGTCTTTAGACCAACCTACCATAACTACTTCGCCATTGTATCTTGAGTTTTCAAGATTATCATAAATAATAGACTTTTTACATACGATGTCGGAAGTTACACTAGCTACGTCAATATCATTATTGAAATAAACTACACCGTCTTTCTGAACAGCACGGAACTGACCATTTGCAAAGTAAGCATACTGGATTGACGCACCATTTACAGTCTGTCCGTCAACGCTAATTGAAATCTTAAATTTGTCTTCATTTCCAGTTGGACCAAGTGCATATGCACCAACAAGAGTATCGCCAACGTTTACCTTTCCAATTGCGTTCTTGAATAAACTGCCATCAACATTAGGGGTCATAATAACCTTAGGGTTAGAAGTGTTAATTTTTCCTCTAACAACAAGGTTATTCTTAAAATATTCAAACTCACGGTTAACAAATGTTGCTTCGTCCTTACCGTCATAAGAATCACTTAGCAAAGGCTTTGTAATAGAAATTTTTGACAACTGTGGATTTTCATACTCATCACCAAAGTCAATAGTTGTCTGCTCAGTAGCCAGCTCTGTTGAATAAGTGCTTGTAAGCTCATCAAACGTAGTATTAATAGGTATAAGGTTCATAACGTTTGTTATGAAGTTATACTTTTCTGTTGAGTTTGTTGGGTTATCTGGTAAGTAAGATAGATAAAGCTCATTATTTTCAGTTACACCCTTTACTGGGTAGTTTACATTAAAGTAATTACTAAAGAAGATAGGCTCCAGGCTTGTAGCATACAATGAACGTAAATCAAGCTCCCTTACTTCCAAGAGTTTATCGCCTACTGCCAATTTGTCAATAGGGAACTCAAGACCATTTATACCAGTTAAAGTTGGTGTCTGCTTAATTTCTTGTTCACCAGATACCAATGCGTTTTTTACTTGATAAACACATGGCAATCTTAATGTGTTTTTGAAGAACTTCTGCTCATTAAACTTTATTGCAACCTTATGCGTTTCTGTTCCCCAGCTTCCGTCTTCGTTCAAAAGGTTAGAGAATGTGTAGAATACGTCATTATCAGTGTCATAGTAAATTGAGCCCTTCGTTGTGCAGAACTTTACTTCTTTGTCTGTATTAATAGTCATGTTATCACTATTATACAAGTATCCAGTAGAAGTAAAATGTGGGTCAATCGTAAAATTAAAATTATATGAACCTTCCGTTATGTAACTACGTGGAAGGTTTATTGTTGAGTTAATTTTTCCAAGGAGTGAGTTAATACCACACTTCTGACTGTCTTCCATAAAGTCGGCTTCATCGAGGATAACACTGTATTCTGTATCAGTTACATACTGCCATTTAGAAATAGGTAAACTTATACCCAAGATGCTGTCAAGGTTAATCTTGAATACATACCATTCATTTTCGTCAGTTTCCGTAATTGTGCTTAAAGTACCACTTTCAGATTCTGCTGGGTTGAAGTTTATTAAAGCAACACGGTCACCAACATCAAAGAAGTCATGATAATCTATACCGTCTGGTTCTTTAAGCCAGTCTCTATCACGTGTATTTTTCCAATAAACATCCGGATTATATTTTGTTTTGTCTGGGCTAAATGTTCCAGCATAAATCCAGTAGAGAATGCTGCTTCTGTGAATAGGTGTTATGTTTCCAAAATCTGCCAAAGCCTCTGGCAAGTTTATTTTAGAAGATAAGTCTGTACTATCAACATAGAATACTTTATCACCAAAACCAGTATTTCTTATTACTGTAGAATAATAGCTTGGTGATTTTGTATTTGCAGCTCGCAAATAATACTGCAAAAGTCTTTCCTTAAAGGTATATGTGTATTTTTTTGTAGCACCATTTTCACCTTTAAGGTTATCTGTACCAGTATCACTAAGGGATAGGTTAGAATCTGGTGTAACATTAACACGGTTATAAACGTCGTCTACGTCCTTTATATAGTCAAAACCGTCGCCCACAAGACCAAGGTACTGGAAGCTCTTAACATACCAATTTTCTTGATAGTAAAATAAGACATCTGCACGCTTAAATGAACGTGTTGTCTGACCGGTAACTTTTCCGTCAACCCTTACAACAATGTTTGACAAGTTAACGTCTTCTTCTACAACGTAATACTGCAAGTTTAATGGTGATTCTGGATAAACAAGCTCATACATGTTTGTCACTTTACCAGTTTCATCATAGTATGGTGTCTTAGTAGGAACCCAAACACCACCATAAATAAATGTGGTATCGTCGGTGGAACTACAACTTATAAGAACGTTGTTTTTAGTGAAGTCATTACCAATAATCTTAATGTTTGATTCGTCCTCACCAAGATACTTCATTATGTTTGTAAAAGTCTGTGAGTAGAATGATGCCTGTGTGATAGAAAGCAGATTTTTCTGAGTACCTACATTATGTGAATACTTTGTTACGGTATCATATTCACCAAGTGGGATTTCAAACAGAGGACTTTCTACGCTTGTATATTTCGTTGAGTTCTTCCTTTTAAGGGTATCGGATTGGTCTTGACCATAAACACTTACGTTTCTAAGTTCACCATAGTTATTGTAGAACTCTGAATTTTCATCAAAAGTTGATGGGTCTTTTACATTATCGTATACCTGATTACCCCAAACGCTTGGATATGTAATGTCCTCTGGTGATTTGAACCAGTTACGACGACTCTTACCACCATTACCAATCTGTGCGTAACATGGTGTTGTCCAGTCGTTATCTTTAAGGTCACGCTCTGGCCACATGTCTTGACCATCAAGGTTCAAAGTAATAAACTTCAAACGAATCTGTGGGTCTGTATAGTCCATATTACTAAGCAATGTATAATATCCAGTTGTGTCTGTTTCCAACATAACGTTAACGCCAACATTAACATTATCAGTCGCACGAGAAGACTGCATTAAGCTGTCCTCAATATAATCAAGCCATTCAACAGACATAAGAATAGGGTTAGTCTTAGATTTTACAGTTGGATAGTAAAGAAGCTTATTTAAGTTAAACTCCAAGAATAATTCATTATTGAACTTTATGTCTGACGGCATTAAATACTGATTTTTTGAGCCGTCTTTATCTTCTACCAAGATTTCATAATCGTCCCAGTGAGTATCTTCGAGAACTTTTGTAAATGAGTTACTTACGCCGTTCTGATAGTTATGTATATTATAGAATGAAACATCTGGCAAGCTATCAAGGATAGCAGTTGATACCTTAGGATAATCGGCAGAAGGCCAAAGACCGTGTTCAAAAGGATTTGTAACTGAGTACAAACCGTTATTGTAAAGCCTTTCCTTGTATTCCAACAAATTATCTGTAATGTCGCTTGGAGATACGTTTGTCTTTACATAATAATTCAAAACAAACGTTCCAGACTGTTGAAGATTTACGTTTACTGTAACTTCATTATCACCGATATGTGTAATAAATACATCATTGTCGTCAGAATCTATACTTGGTCCGGTAACAATGTCACCAATTGAAAGCGACTTAAACATTTCACGTGCTACGTCGCTTTCAAAGAAGATTACGTTCTCAAAGCCTTCGTGACTTACGTCGATAACAGATTCAATTTGAATTGTCTCACGGCTTATAGAGCAAACTGTAATGTTTGTATCTTCTTCATTCTTTTTACCAAGAGTATACAACCTGAGCACTTCGTCCATAGAAGAAACTGCTTGCTCATAATTATTTAAGATTTCCTTTTTATTGTTTGTAGCGTCGAGAATGTTTATATAATCGTGTTGTGTGTAATCGTCTGAGGTTGTTACGTAGCTAAAGTTAAGTGACTGACCATTTGGTGATTTTAATGTTACAGTTGTCTCCAAGATTTCAGGGTTACTTGTTGGAACGTGTTGAAGTGTTCCCTCAATGTTGTAAATAGAACAAACGTTCAAGTTTCCAAGAGAAATAGCACCTACTTCACCTGCTAAGTAGCCAGACTTCTTTGTGAGAGTTACATAGTCTATTTGGTTCTGGTAAGAGCTTTCATTAAATACTTCAACAGTAGAAGTTGTACCGTCTTCATTTACAATAGTTTTTGTAACTGTATCTGGTACTGTTTTAATCCCCAAAGCTTTTGTGCCTTGAAGAACATATAGAACCTTACATCCAGGATAAACAGTAGATTCTTCTGTTTCGTATTCTTCACCGTCAACTTCATAAGTAATTTTGTTATAAAGATACTCGCTATTCTTGCGCCAGTTTTCGATGTTCTCTTCGTACTGTAACATTTTCTTCACGTATTCCAAGAATGAAGGGTAATCTTTATCAGATTCTTTTATAGCTTCTTTGGCTTTCAAGTAAAGTTCGTCGTCTTCTGAGTAATAGTTTCTTGCAACTGTTTCGTCAAAGCCATTTGCAACGTAAGCGTTCACATAATCTTGGTTTGTCCATTCGTGTGTATCACTTGAACCAGTTGCAGTAAGCTGTCTTACTGTTTCTGGATAGTCCTCGTAAAGGCTTTCCATCATGCTATCAGTCTTTTCAAATGGAATAGCAGCTATGTCAAAATGCTCTGATGTCAGTATGTAACGACCGGCGGAAGGTGTTGTTTTTACAGTTAACTTACCTTCAAGAACAATAAGGTCACCGTTCTCATTTTCAATTACGATACCGTTACTATCGTCAACTCTTTGAGTTTCTTCAATGTTAAATACTGGTGCATTTTCTGAGGCTTCTGTTTCGTCAATTATAATATCCACATAACCCTTAGTAAAGTTGGTAACTTGAATTGTTGATTTAACAGTATTTGTATTACTGTCTGATAAGTCTTCAATTGCAAGGTATGTACCTTTTTCAATACAGTCCCAAACTATTTCTGTTTCAGGAACGTAGAATGAGCCTTTGTAATCCTGATTATCACCACTGTATGCTTCAATTCCGACTGAATGAGGGTAGAACGAAATTGTATTACTTGGTGTAGTAAACAATGTATCTTCAACAAGAGGGTTATAGATTACTGGGAACTTTTTAACTATCCCCTTCATTACATCTTTTGTGAAACCTTCACCAGTATATGTTGAGTAATAAATAGACAAGAAGTTGTACTGTTCAAAGTCGCTAGGCTTTTTATCTTCTTTAAGGAATGTATCATGAGCATTATTTTCAATAGCGTTGTATTCTTCTTGTGTCAATGTCTTACTCGACATTGGGGGATACGCACACAATTCCTTATAGATAATCTTGTTCTTACTTGTAGTAGTTACGCTATGAATTTCCTCTGTTATCTGTGAATCAACATCAATTCTACTACCCAGAGAGTTCGTTGCGTCCAAGCTTATTCTAAGCAAAGAAATGTCTTCGTTCTTGTTCTTTATGTAATTTGTAGCATGGTCATACTCATTTATAGAAATTTCGTTTGATATTTCAAAAGCAGAGAACATTGAAGACGTATCAGAACAAGCTGGTGCTTCGAATACTGTATATTCATTAAATGGTAATGAGTAACCGAAAGCATAATTATTCATGTCCTTTGGCTTTGGGTATGAAGAATTGCTTCCGTCGTAATCTACAAGACGGAACTTTCTGTTGTAGTGTTTTGAGTAAGTGTCAATTACACGATTTCGTTGTCTAATGTAATCATTGTATTTTGACGTATCGTAGCTATGACCAGTAGATTCATTCCACTCTTTTAATTGGTCTACATCTATCATCGGACTTACTGGTGAGTAGCTATTTTTATAATTTTCTATTTCTTCTTCGCTTGCACCAGAAGCTTCGAGCTCGTCTAAGTGCTCGTTATATTCAGAAGTCTTGATAACTGTATTACTATCTACAGTGCTCTTCATGTAAGTTGTACCGACTTCTTTCAAATAGGTCTTTTTATCAACTGGCTTAATTGGCAGATATGTAGCAACTGGAAAAACTGTTGCATTTTGGAAGATATCGCTTGCCAACATCCTAAATCCAAGTTTAGAACCGTAAACACGCTTTCTGAAGCCTTCATTTTTAAGGTTTCTAATTTTAAGCATTGCCGCTTCAATTTCTTCGTCTGAAGCATTAATACCTAATGAGGATGCAACTGTATCAAAGAATTTTACATTTGGTTCATAATCAATTACTGCACCGGCATTGATTATCATGTCGTTAAACTCGTTTTCTGTTAGGAGTGCAGTCATGTCTGGATGGTCTGGATACATTGTACCTAGATAACGATATACTTCATGTAAGAGGAAATCGAACTCTGGCAATAATACGCCATATTCTTCGAGTCTATGATATGTTTCGTTTTTAGAGGCTTCTGGACCGTATTGAACGTCTTCTACAATTTTACCGTTTACCATTTTATAGTAAACTTCGCCTGAATCAATACCGTCTTCGTGAGATTTTTCGTAATATTTTGTTCCGTCACTAGGGTTTGTTCTTTCTACGTCGATTTCATAAGGGAGACCAAACTCTACGTCTGTAAATCCTAAAATCCACTTCCAAAGGTCTGTCTGTAACACTGTGTTCAGTCCACCAAACATGTCATAAGGTGGAATTTCATTTGTGAAATGGATTCTTTTTTCGATGTCAAACTCGGAGCGACTTGTGTATAAACTCATATTTGAGATTTTCCTCTTTACTAGATAAGTTAATTAATTATTTAGTAAAAAGGTTAACCTCTCATAAAAATTATTCTTTCGTCTTAATGACTCTTTCTACCTTGATGTTGTCATCGTCAACAAAGCAGATTGCGTTCATGTCTGTAGGCTCAATGCTTGACTGTTTTGGTCTTGCATATACGTTTAATGTAATGTAGTTATTTAACAGTTCAGAAAGAAGGGTCAAATAGTCAGAAGAGCCAAATTCAAGTTCTGCCAAAACGGTAGTAAATCCCAAATATTTTATAGGGATTAAGAAATAGCCGTGTGCATAGTTAATAGAGTCTGGCTCGTCATAGTCTTCATTAAACAGAATGTCAACGAAATCATAGTAATCGTTATTTTTCTTATAACAGTATGTTGCGTCAGAGTTCCTTAATGGACTACCGTCAAAAGCAATACGGTCATCATAATCAACGTCGGATACGTTACAAGATTTATTTTTTCCATTTTCGTCAACTTCATAAGGACGGTTTTCATATGGTGCAGTCGTAAAGCTCTTCGCTTTTCCCATAAATGTACTATTTGTAATTTCACTTATGTATGGGAACTGTGCGACACGAACAGAACGGTCGTTAAAGTTTTCAATTGTTTCGTCAAAGAACTCAACCTTTATTCCCAAATTACTCTTACTATTTACCAGTTCGGCAGTAGAATCCTTACGGAAAGAGTTGTTATTTAGGTCGTTCGTAATACTGTCTTGCAAAGATACGGAGTCGTCTTCACGGTTATCAAACAAGAAGAACGTTCTGTTATTTGAATCTCCGGAAGTTGTATTTTTGAATATCAAGTCTACCTTTAATAAGTATGGACTAGAAGTAGAGCAGTTATGGAAACCTAGCTCGTATTTATTTGTTGCGTAGACTTTATCGAAGCTAAAAGGTATTGCAACTACGTCCAAAGATTTTGACATTTTTTCGTTATTGATGTATTTCAACTTCATAACTTTTATGTCGTTCTTACCCATGTCTACGTTTGCCATTGCCTCGTTCATTACTTCAACAGAATCTGTGAAGCTAAACAATGAAGCCAAATAAGAAATCTTTGAATCGTAGAACGGGACCTTGAAATCAGTATTAAAGATAGAATATTCAGAAGAAACGGCAGCCTTAATACTGTCAATAATTTCTGATTCCGAAATACCACGGTCGTATGTATTGATAGTAATAGACGGTGCTATTTTAATAAAGTTTGGTTCTTTATAGCTTAAAGAGTCGTTTGGTCCTTTCAAATCACCGATAGACTTTGTAATAGTCTTAATAAAGTCTTCTGATTCTTCGTCAGTAACCATTTCTCCGTTTGCTTTTACGGCAGAAACAAACAAAGCGTTAGAAATTACAGAAACTTCATTTGCTACTTCTTCATCCAGGTCTTCATCAAGTGTAACGTCTACTTGTTTTGCATTAAATGAAGAAGACGGATAACATACTACCTTAGACAGAAGAACTGGTGAGTTATTCATTATCTGCTCTTTATAAGCAGCTTTTACTGCCGTAGTAGAAGAACTAAGATATGCCAAGGGAGCTTTCGTCTTAAAGTCGTCTTCGTCTTCAATGTCCTTACCACCCATTAATGAAGTAACATTTGTACAACTTAAAAATGACGATTCCATGTTAGTTCTTGGGTCTATCATCTTTGAGCCTGTTGGAAATGTCATTGTGTTTATCTGGAACTTTTGTTCTATGTTTCCGGCAGAACCTTTTGTTTCCAAATAGTGAACTATTATCTGTGAGTTTTTTACTGGAAGTTTGCCTGAAACGCCATCACCAAACTTTATAATAACGTTTGTACCATCGTCAGAAAGCTTTACTTCATAAACCTTGTCATATGGTCCTGCCATACGGATTTTCTGAATTTCTACCCATTTTTCTGAATCGTTTGCGTTAGGTGGGATTACTTCTACATAAAAGTACTCTTTTGATATTGTATTGCTTGCATTTTCTACATTTGTAGCCGGAAATGAGAAAGACTGGAATCTTGAACCGTCTGCCGTTCCCAGTACTTGTTCACGTTGAACACCCTGGATAACTGGAACTTTTAGATACTTTAAACCGTCCCAACCACCAGCTTTATAGAAATCACTAAGTTTTGTTTCATTATTTTTTATTGAACTCCAAGGGGTACTAAGAATACGAGTTTTTACTGTTTTTGTAGAAATAAATTGGGTTCCATTTGCAGCCGTGAAGATTGTTCCTTTTGGAACTTCATAAACACTAGGATTTGTCCAAGGAACTAATGCAGATTTTTTAATGTAGTTTGCATCCTCTTCTTTTTCTATATTATCATAATCAGAGTTTTCATCTAAGTCAAAAAATGTAGAACCATAGTTTGAAAGTCTTTCTACGCCTTCCTTGTCTGTATGTGAAACTATTACATAGCCTATTGCAGATTTAGCCCTTTGACGCTTTCTACCAATAAGGTTTCCCATAGTCTGCAATGACGACATGTTATGTGCTGTCTGCCATTTGTTTTCAAGAGAACGATACTCTACGTATCTTGCTATTTCCGATAAGCCTTCACAAAAAACGTCCATAAGGTTAGTGAATGTACCGTCATCAAGGATTGTAGCACTATCACTATTCATTACCATTCTATCTTTAAGTCTGGACTTTATTGCATCATATGTAAATCTTTTACCCATTTTATTCCCTTTTCATTCAAATTCTATTTGAATTAAACCTAGTATTCTTAATAATTAGTATTATAGTTTACTTGTAAAAATTCCCTATATATAAATTTAGAATTCAAATCAAAATTTAGAAAATTTATACTTAAAATTTCCTACCTACCCCTCATAATATGTATAACTGAAAATTCAAAAAAATTCACCTTTTTAAAGAAAATTTGTAAAAATTTTTGAGAAATTTCTAGGAGTCAGAGGCAACAGAAATCGCTTCACCGTTTACATACATTGTATTATCAATAATACCAGTTTTCTTGTCAAGGATAGAAACCTTTATGTTCCATCTACGATTAGGCTTATCCAAATAAACCTTTACGTCATAGATTTCAAGTTGTGGGAACTTACTTTCCGCCGCAGACTTCAATAAAGCTTCAATTACGGGGCAACTGGCTTCTATAAAAGGTCTTTTTACTACGTTCTTTGCCAAGAACCCACCTTCACCAGGATTTCTATGGAAATCACCGTCATCCGACATAAGCCAGATTCTAAACTTGTCCCTTAAACAAGCAACACCTTCTATTCCTACGGTTTGCTCAACATACTGCTTTTTATTACCCTCGTCATCTGTAAAAGTCTTAGTTTGATTAACTATGCCCCTAAAATTTAAGTCAACATAGTCAACGTTTTCTTTCATTGAGGAATAGAACGATTTTATTGCTTTTTCAACTCTATTTTCCATCGACATATAATCACCTCAAAATTAAATGTAGTAAACAGCCTGATGTAAACCGTCCTTACACTTTGAGAACTGACCGTCAGGCTTCATTCCTTCCAGTGTATCTGTAAAGCCAACAATACCAGTATTCCATACTTCATTAGGCTTTGTCTTCTCATAATCGTCTGCTTTCTGAATAATATCTGCTATTCCACCCAAGAACTCACGTTCGTCTTTTGTAAATGGGTAAAAGTAAATTTCAAGATAGTTATAAGTATACTTTATTGACGTAACCGGTTCTACTTCTTTACCCCATTCGAGGTCTCCGTCTGGAAGAGACTCTGGAATAAGACCTTTAAATTCAAATCTTGCAATAGGAACAGCTTTCTGAATAGGAATAGCTGTTTTTTCGTTCAAGTTTTTGTAATGGAATAGGTATAAAACCATGTTCCTAAACTTACCCTCTTGACCGACTACCATACAGTCCAAGTATCGGTTATACCAGTGGTTCATCCAGTTCATATGATAACGCTTTACAGACCAGAATGCGTCTTCCAGCCAGTCAATAGTTATAACATTCTTATCCTTAGTTCGTCCAGTCGAAACGTAGTTCCAACGAAATGGTGATTCCATTTGTGGACTTATGTCCAAGCCCGGTAACTTAAAGCCACTTACCTTCTTAATTCTATATTTGATTTTATCTGGACTTCTTGCAGTTACATTGTAACCGTCTGTATCTGATTTACCATTATATGGGTCATAAAACTGGTCCATCATAAAGAGGTTATTTTGTTGAGGTGGTAAATCATAAATGTAATTATAGCCGTTATACTGGAAGTCTTGTAATTCTTGAAATTCTGAATACGGCTTAAGATTTGTTGAGTCCGTGCTTATCATAGTTAATTAGTTTAGTTTGTCAAGTTGTTATCTACCGTAGTAATCCTTCTAAAAATAATGTCTACAGACGCAGTAGTTTTACTAGCGTCATCACGCTTAAATTGAAGCTTATTAGAAAGACCTAAGATTTTTACGTCTTCTAAAACAAACTGTCTGTAAGAGCGTGGGTCACCATAAACTTGTTTTCCATTTCGGTTTTCAACCATGTCATTTTCTGATTGAAGTATCTGGGTAGCTGGCATGTAATTACTCTTGCTAGGAATATCTTCATCACGGAAATTAGGATTAACCCGGAAGTCATTATAAGTAACTACCAAGTCCAATCTACCTTTATTTTCTGGTGAGAAATCAACTGGGAATAAATTATGAACATACCTATTATGCTCGTCATTATCTTTAATGTATCCAAAATTGCCAGTAAGGATGTTGAAACTTCTAACCAACAAGCCCATTTCGTCAACAGTAAAGTCAATAGTTATTTTATGGTTTTCCGTAAAATTATTCCCAGGCTTTTTAATGTTTCTATTCAAGAAAGGAACAGAATAAGGCTCAATACTTGCACCAGGAATAGTTATACCTTGCATACGAACATAATATGTTTTAATTATCTTTTCATAAGCTTCTGTTAGTTGTGTTAATAACTGAGCATTCTGACCTACACGTGCCAAACCTAATGTTTTATCTTCTTCATAACCGTTTAACGAAGTTACAAGTTCATTAAAGTTTTGTATTTTACCAATACCATCTGGAATAGTATAAACAAAAATACCATGATACATGTTTTGTCTGAAATCTGGTGTTTTTCTAAGCATAGCTTCAACACTTGTGCTATACAGCTTATGATAAAAGTCTTCACGCATCGGATTAGAAATACCATAACTACCATTTCTTGCAGAAAGAGGTTTTGAAGAAATGTTAAAGTTTCCCAAGTCAATACTTGGTAAAACCAATGGATTACCTAATGTTCCGACATTATACGTTACAAATCCGTATTTATCAAATTCCATTATAACATTGTCTGCGTTACTATTAAAATGACCGTTATTTATTGACGCAACAGACATCTTCTTTCTCATTTGAGAAAGCTCGTCCATTAACATACCAGCATTGTTAAAACCTTCCTTTTCATCTTCATCAGAAGTAGACGCAAACTTTAATAAACTATTTAAGCTTTTAGTAAAATCATTTTCCGAAGGAGCTATACCCTTTAGTCCACTTATACTTTCCCGCATAGACAAGCGGTTAAGTTGTTTAACACGCATTTCAATAGAATTTCTATCTTTTTCGTAAGCCCAGTTAGGAATGTAATATTCCTTAGATGTTCTGTCAACTGCTTTTAAGTTTTCCCAATCAGATTTAGAATATGGGTTATTACGTTTACCTTTTGGTCGATTTATTTTCCTATAATTTCCCATTTTTCTGATAATCTTTATAGATTTTTGAAGCTGAATAATCTTTGGCAGGTTTGCAAGAGAACTGTCCATACGTATGTAATATCCAGAGCTTTCCAAATCTGGCTTTTCTATAAACGACGGATTATCAATAGTAAAGTTTGTCCTTACTATTTCCGAACTAACATCTATCTTTTCATTATTTGGCTTTACCAAAGCAGCCGAAGACGCTAAAAATAAATCCAAGCCTTCTATTACGTCCGTATTAATGTTTAAGCTTTTTAAGAGTGCGTCATAAATGTCAAGGCGTTCACCGTGGTCATTTTTCTTGAGATTTTCCAAAATAGCCTTAGCTTGAATAGTCCTTATAGCATTTCTGTTATCCGTAGCATTTGCAACAAGGCTTGATAAGTCTATCTTATTTTTAGATTTTTTCTTATTCTTATCTTCTGAGCCGTCATTGCTACTTATAAAACTTCCAAGGGTTTCTTTACTTGCAACACCTGGTTGTGTTTTACCGCCTTTACCACTGCTACTACTATTAGAGCCACCAGAGCCAGAACTTAAAAAGCTACTTAATGTTGCTTGAGCAGCTCTTGAAGCACTACTATCTTTAGACGAACTTCCATCAGAGCTACCACCACCGTTTTTCATTGAACTAACAAATGACGAAATTGCAGAAGACGCGCTAGACCTAGAACTGCTTGTAGAGCCTTTACTTCCAGAACTTGAAGAACTGGAAATAAAGTTAGAAAGAGTCTGGCTCAATGTCATTGTTGCCCTACTTTCAGTAGAGGCTGAGTCCATTAATTGTCTTTTTCGTTTTGTGGCTTCATCCTGTAATTCAGAAATCGCCGTTCTTTCGTCACTAGCTTGTTTCATTTATTATTTTTCTTCGTCCTTTTCTGTTATTGAAGTTTCGTCATACATTTGACCATTCAAGTTCTTTCCGTTAAACAAGGAACTTCTACTTATGCCTTGTGTTATTGCGAATGGTAAATTATCCGGCTTATAATACGTTTCAAGTCGTCTAGCTATAAATCCAGCCTCTACAGTCTGGGAAGAATCACTTTCTGTAGCAAACTTTATGTCACTGCCACCCAAGAACCTAACATCCTTGAATACGTATAAAATGTTACTAAAAAATCCACCACCACCCGGATTAACGGTTTTATCATTATACATACCTAATCCATGTGATGAAACTACTATGTCAACAGAAGACATTTGAAATCCCAATTTTGCAGGAGCCATAAATGGGAAATGACTTACGTGGTCAAACATGTCTTTCTTTATAGGTTCTAACTCTGTTTTCTTACCATTACGGAATACGCCGTCCCTTTGAAGCCCAGCTAACGCTAGGAACATATCATTTACGTATGTATTAGCGTCACAATCTACACTTAGAGTTCCTTGTAAATCATACTCTACCATACCACTAGGTCTTTCAACCTTTGTATTTAAAAACGGTACGCTTGTTGAGCCCCTATTAACAAAAGGAATATCTACGGTTGCCGTTCTTACACTCATAGAATAAACGTCTTGGAAGGTAGATTGGTATACATAGCTTGACTTTTGTGTAGCCTTGCCTTTTTTATCTGCAATAAGAACTGGACAAAAAAAGATGTATTTTGTTGGGTCAGAAACGTCTGCCGGTTTTTCTGCACTGTCCCTTGGGAAGGTAGGAGTATTATTAAAGCGTAGATAAACATCAAACATATTTGAATACAAATCTGGTCCGGCTAAAAGCAAATCACGAACAAACGGATTATTCTTTTCACGTGCTTTGTTTTCACTACTTGCAGAATCTGGCTTACTTACTCTTAATGCAAGGTCATCCTTTACCTTAAAGTCCATTCCTTTCTTTTTGAAGTAAGAGTCTTCCTCGTAAGAATAACCCTTTTGTTTTACACGTTTTACCCTTCTAAGCTTTGAAATGTATGTTACAGAAAGCTTAGATAAGCTTACTGGGTCAAGTTTACCATAAGAAGGTTTCTGCTTAATGTTTTTTCCGTATCTGTAGACAACAAAATTAAAGCGAAAGTTAGAGCCACTGGAATTGTCATTTTGTATCATGTATTCAAGCCAATTTTCTGAGGCTTCGTTCATGTTATCACCGTTTACGCTTTTAATACTGTCACGCTCTGCTTCTTCATCTGCTTCGGCTTCTGATGCTTCTTTTATTTCTTTAAGCCACTCGCTAGAAATTTCCGTCATAATGTCGCCAGTATTAGCACTTTTTATACCATTTTCTGGTTCACGGTTTACTTCCTTTAGCTCGTCAAGATGTAATTCCGCATCTGTTTTTCCACCACTACCAAAACCAAATAACTCTGAAATTGCGTCTTTTGCAGTATTGAAGTTTTTCTTTATGTCTTCTACAAGCTTTGCACCGTCCAAAAATGCTTTAACTGGAGCAAAACTTTGCAAGTCTTTTACAATGCCCTCATTAGTTTTATCTATCTGACGGTTGATTTCTGTCAGTGTCTTATCAAAAATTACTTGGTTATAATTTGAAGTAGTAATAACTTTTTGTTCCGAGAGAGAAATGGCTTTATTTGCAACTTTATTATTGACTATCATAGATTTTTTCAAAAGGTCTGGATAGTCGGCTTCTACTTCTTTACGTGTCATTGGCTTAGAAGCAGCTTGCAAAATTTCGAGACTAGTTTTGGGTTTTTTACTTTTAGTTTCTACTACGAGCTCTTTTAATGCGTCTTTTACACTTTGGTCTGAGCTTTTTTTAAGCACATCCAAAGACGCAAGATAGCTCGAAACGTTCTCATCAGCCATATAAAATTAGTGGGGCTTTTTCGAGCCCCACTTTTTAGTAAAAACTGATAATTTAAGTTTAGTTTGCTGTGAAACCACCAGTTCCAAGACCGTTGATTGCACCACCTGCATAGAATGGATAATCACAATCCCCGAATACGAAGTCAACGCCGTATGTCAAATATCCACCATCACTGCCGTCGAACTTTGGCTGTCCTACTTTTGCTACCCATACGTCATAGAATGTCCATTCTGCGTTGTCCGTAGAATTTGCAATTGCGTATGTAGAAGCAGTATCAATATAAGTGTTTACAGATGTTGCTGCGTATGTACCAGTCAATGCCTGGACACGTACCTTACCAGTAGAGTTTGCCCAGTTTGCAACACCACCGTTTACTGGGTCTGCAACTGTCTGATGCCAAGTGATGAACTGTTGATACAAAGAATAAGAAGCGTCCAAACGGAACTCCAAGCTGAACTTGCGTTCAAACTCGATGGAAGTCTTAGGAACGTTTACTGTTGTTCCGTGATATTTTCGTTCATCCATACCAACATTAGCTTCTTTAACTTCAAAGTTCTGTGCACGTGTAGAAAGAACTACTTCGTCGTTAGGATTCCAAGGAAATGTTACCCAAACGTCAAACATGTTCTTTTGTGCGTCTGCACCTGAGGCTAACATTGCTTGAACTGCTGAATTATTTGCCATTTTATAATCTCCTTAAGAAGTGTATTTAAGATATCTTATTTAATTAGTGGAGTTGAATCTGTGAGACGTTGCTAAAATAGCTAATTAAATAAATAATTAAGGAGGAATAACTTAATGACTGAAAAAAACGGAATCGTTACATTTGAGTGTGATAAAGACAATAAAGGTAACGAAATTTTGAACTCTTCTCAAAGAAATAATGAACTTGTATTTCCAGACCCTAAAAAATACCCAAAAGCACAGTACACAACAAATTGGAAGAACATGTGTAATGTTACAAGCTACATAATGTTCCTTGAATATTCCGGGGCAAAATTTCCAAGCGGTAAATTTAATCAACCAGAAGATAACCTTGGCTATTTTATTTTGACAGATAAACGAATCTTGGAAAAATACAAAAAAAGTCAGCCAGTTCTTTATAATGCGTGGCAGAAAACGTTCATTGGAACGGCTACAAAAACAGACCTTGAGAACGCTTACCCACCAACAGAACTGCACGATTACCTTTCTATGGGTGCAAATCTCTGGCTTGGATATGAAGCTTCCGGATTTTCTACCAACGTAAACTTCAAGAAAAAGCTGTGGGAAGAAATGGTTGAAAATGATAACCCACTTGTTATTTCTACTACTTTTGGTGGCTTTGGACATATTGTTTGTGTAACTGGCGTTCAGTATAATAAAAACGATTACGAAGCTATCAAGGCTACTAAACTTACTGGTGGAAATGTAGACGCAATGATAGATTCAGTAACACCCGTCGGAATTATTATAGACGACCCTTGGGGGAAATATAACCCTAAGACAAATAAATACGACGCACCTAATGGTGGAAACGACATAGTTATACCTTGGGACGTAGTAGTTGCAAGAGTTAAGCCTGCAAACAGTAAATCTGTAAAATGGGCACACTTTATTAAGAATAAAGGAATGGCTACGGTTTAAAATAAGAAAGGCTCGTATTTATTACGAGCCTATTTTTTATTTGTTTGTAAAAACTAAAATACCTAACTGGTCATCTTTTTTTACTATTTTTACCAAGAAATGCTCGGACTCGGAAGTTGCGAGTTCCCCGTCTTCGTCAACACCATTTGAAACACTTTTGCAAGCTTTCTCTACTGCGTCTTCCATATCTCCACGGAGTTCTGCAACACAATAAAATAAGGAAATCCCTAGCTTGTTAGACAAATCTTCTAAATTAATTTTTTCCATAGCGTTGTCTACTAAAACTTGGTTAATTTGCTTGATTCGCTCTGGTATCTCTTGCTCTTCTGGTTCGACTATTTTTGGTTCATGTTCTTTTAACGTACTTTCTATTTTTTCTTTTGACTTTTTAAGGTCAATTAAAGCATTTAACAATCTTCCTTCAATTTCTTCCGAACAATTTGCCAATGCGTCATGGTATACCCGCATCTTTGCATTTATACCGTCAAGCCTTATTCTTAAAAATTCGTTAGTGTCCTTTGGGCGTTTTGCTTCCGATAACTCCTTATCAAGGTTAGCAATTACAAAGTCTGCTGAGGATATTTCTTTAGAAATCCAATCGTCTATTTTTTCGTCTTTCCCTTGTAGCTTAGAAATTGAATCTAACGTAGAACGAAATAGTTTAAAAGCAGCTAATGTTTTTTCAATCTTTTCAATGTTTCTCATTATGTATTAATGTCCTTACAAATGGTAGTTTGAAGGCTTGGCAACAGCTCTTTCAATCTCATTACGCTCAATGTCTGTAATACCAAACTTTTTACATAGGTCTTCTTCAGTCCAAGGGTGTGTATAGTCGTCCAAAAATGGAATACAGTCTGGATGAACGTGCATATCAACCTTTGACACACTATTTACGGCAATGTAAAATGGCGTTTTCAAGCTGTCAAGAAAGTTTTTAGCTTCGTTATAACTATTAAATCTGACATGCTCAATTACACCACGGTCTTGTGCAGTAGCACTACGTCGTTCCTGGAAACTCTTACCGTCTTCTGCAATACCATTTGTATAAACACAGTCTTGGTTAGACGTAACCAACTTAGACATCTTTGCGTTATCTGCGCCACCACCACCACCAATAAGGGAGAATACTACGGCGTAATCTTTAAGAACGTCTATGTGCATTACATCCTTTACTGACTTGTTAATGTTTTTGATTACTTTATTGTAGATGGATTCCATTACAACCGGGTCAAAATCAAAAGACCTCATAGCAAACTTGTTTATTTCGTTTACTTTCTTAGTATTTTCCTTAAGGGTTGAAATAACTAGGTCGCCGGAAATGTCCATACCACAAAATAGAACTTTGGTATTTTCCCTTACAAGCTGTATTTCTTTAATATAACCATCAAAATGGCGTAGTTCTTTTGGGCTAGTTAAAGACTGAATCCACCTTGCAGGATGAAGAAATACGGTTTCGTCTGCTTTTTTGAAGCAGAAATTCAAGATTTTAAGATGTAAGTCTTTTTCATAGGGTGGATTACCGTAAATATACTCTATTTTCATGTATAGTATATTAATAATTATTATCTACAACCCTACCTTTGTACAAAATAGTAAAAGAATACATTTTTCGACCAACATTTGCCTTTCTTTGATTTATAGGTGGTCGGTATGGCAGTTCTTGAAAGTATTTTGTAAGATAAAAGAACTGTTCACTTTCAATGCTTGCAAGAGTTTCCTCACTAGGTAAACCACTATAAAAATAGACTTCAACCTTTATTTCAAAGTAGAGCTTATAGTAGCACGCTACAACGTAATAACCTTGCTCTTGGTTAGAATACCGAATTACAGTTGTGTTATCGGTGTCCTTAACCGTTTCATAAGTTACTGGACTTGCTATACAAAAAGAGAAAGATAGAAATAAACAACAAAGCATACGCTTTAATAATTTATAATGTCTCTGAATCATAATTTTTTACCAACATTAAAAAGTCTTCAAACTTTGAGTCACTTGGCAATATTTGTTCTAGTTTAGGGTTGGCTTTTATAATCTTATTGATAAGCCTTGCATTATATAATCTTCTAGCACCTTGTAAACGATACGACTTTGAAATTAGGAATCTTAGATAGTCAGTATCATTTCGTTCTCTCGAACAATAATGCATGACATTATTTATCTCGAAAATTATACCGAAAATTGGCATTATAAATATGATAACCAACATAATTTCGTCGATTGAATCGATGTTATTGTCCAGTGTAATCATTGCATATAAAATAATAGGAACGTCAGTCAGTGTGTCCAACAATAATGTTTTATGACCCCTCTTCTCCAAAGCATCAAAAGTTACAATGAATAGGTAGCACATTAAAGAATAAAGTGCCGGCATAGAATGCAAAAAAGCGTGTTCCCTAATTCCACAACCTGCACCAATAACATAGCATGCATACTTTAGTCTTGATGCACAAGGGTCAATTGGAACTTGCAGCCTTGTAAGATAAAAAACCTCTACTATGGTAGTTACATAAAATCCTATGGTTATAATTATGTAGAAGAGGTTTTTAAGCTTCTTTGGGAAGAATAAAGATTTATACCCAAGAAGTCTGAAAGCTGCCATGAAGTAAAACATAAAAGATATGTAGGTTCGAAACAAATATACGTCTGTATAAGAGCTTTCTTTTCTAAACAAGAAAGAGAATAACTCTACATTTATCAGTACCAAAAATACCATGCATTGCGAAAGGGTGCAGACCCTTAAATCTGCACCATCAATAATGTAAGTATAAATTGCTTTAATGTATGTTGAGAATACATAGATACTAACTGCCAAAAATGTAACGGCAAAAGCGACATATAAGTAATTACTAATCATTCTTATAAAACCTCCCTTTGTCTATCCAAATTATTTTTAATACCACTAAGTCAATAAACACTAAAATTAATCTGGCGAAATTAATTATAAACCGACTATCAAAACATATAGAAACCGTGGTTACAAACAAACACAAGCAAAGAAGAGTCCTAAAAATAAATATGGTATTTTTTACGCTTTTATACTCTTTTACAATTATTAAAACATTAAAAATAATAGTAGCTAATGTAATGAGGATTACAATAAAATGGCTTATTTCATAAAAACACTTCAAATAGCCAACTTTATCAAGACAAGTTATTTTTCTGAATAATTCTATGTTTACCAGAATGTAAATTAATGAAATGGAACTACTTAGAAAAAGAATATACTTTTTTATAAACCCTTTTTTACAAGAAATACAAAACTTGGAACTATACAAAAGCCCGTATACTACAGACAGATAGATAATGTACGAGCTTAATACATAGTATTCCGCAGGTTTTAGAATATAAAGAAACAGAATCGGTATCTGGATTGCTAACCCTGTTGACAACCAGTTCTGTTGAACTGGTGTCTTCTGTGCCTTATAAATGTTTATGTTATAAACAATAAGGATAAGTGACAGTAGGAAAATAGCAAGATTAAATATTTGCTCCAACATTTTCTAACTTTGACAACTCCTCAATTAAATTGTATATCCTTTCTTTGGCATCGGCTTTTATCGTGCTTAACGTTGTATCATAAGTAGACCGAACAGCAGATAATTTACTTATAGATATACGCAGTTCATCAAATATCTTTCTTGTGTTGTTCACTAGAACGTCTTCGATATTTCCAAAAAGTTTTGACACATAAGTATACCGTTTTATTCCCAATGCCATAGAATCAATTAACGTATGTGTCAAATCTTCTACCAAGTCTGTAAGTTCAGACTGTTCTGTTGAATTTGCAAGATTACTATAATAAACTTGTTTTAGCTTTGGGTGTAAAATGTTTCTCAAATCTCGTGCTAAATAAAGTTCCAACAAGTCTTGCACTTTATTTACCTCGTAAACGTCCCATTTTGGGTCTATGACACTACTATACTCAAACAGAACTAGACTTATAATGTCGTTTACGGTTGTATCTATTATAGATTCTATCTGTTTTTGAGAAACTTCTTCTGCATTCGCAAGTCCGCTCATGTACTTGCTGATGGTATAATCAATCTCTATTGTTGTTTCTTTCTTCGTCTGCCCCTTAAAGAAAGAGCACTTTCCAATTTTAGCCAAGACAAATTTATAAGTTAAAAATGCAAATGACGACATCACTGCAAGTAATGAGATACAAATTATAATAATAATTTCTAAAGAAATACTGAAATTCATAAAGCTACTCCATTAAAGTTAGTTATTTAAAACAGCTAATTATGTATATGGAATTGAGAATAAAAAAGAATAACCAAGACGTTTACGTCATAGAGCTTTCCGGTGAGCTTGACTTATACAATTCTTATAAAGTCAAGGAGCTCTTTTTAAAAATGGTTGAAAGAGGAATAAAGTACATTATATTTGATTTGAGTCGGACAGATTACATAGACTCGACTGGCATTGGTGTTTTCATTTACTGTTTTGACGTAGCTAAAAAGCAATACGTCAAAACTTGTCTATGTAATGTATTCGGAACAGTATTAAAAGTTATACAGCTTACCAAATTAACCGGCTATTTCACTATGACTAAAACAATAGAAGAAGGTATAGACATAGTAAAAAGCTAAATTAATGCAAATCCAGATTTCTCCAGGAAACTATTAGTTTTCTGTTTCAAAGTTTCATAATCCCTTGCCTTATTTGTTTCTGGATTCCAAACAACATAAGGTAAATATTCATTAGAATACTTGTTTAACAACGTAATAGCCGCCGTAATAGAGTCCAAAGCATCCTTTGCATTTACACCACGCATATCAGTATTCCAGTTTCCGTCGCCTTGTGTTACGATTTCGCCACTCATATGGTCAATCTTTGGCTTACCACTTCCCTTACGCTTAACAACTTGAATTGACTTCATGTTATTCTTAACATAAATGTTCTTACCACAATGGAAACGACCGTGTTGAACATAATCAATAAAGTTGTAGTAGTGTTCGTTCTCTCTATCGACTGATATGTTTTCAACGTGAATACCCTTTCGAAGCAAATACTGTTTAGAAGCTTCTGACTGGAAGGTATCGTATGAAACATGCATTATTTTAAGGTTTCCAAGTGTAACTAAGTCAGAAATAAAACACTTGATAGCGTCCAAGTTAATAATACCACCCGCCGGAATAATAACAATGGTAAAGTCTGTTACGTATACCTTATACGCTTCACCAGTTTCTGGGTCTATCTTATTAGGGTCACGTTCAACGTGGACCATAGAAATTCCGGTAACGTCCCCAGAGAATGACTGGTCAACTGCCAAAGCCCTAGGAATGCCAGGTTCGTAGTAGAAATAGTATTTATCAAGAACACGGTTAAAGAATGTGTCCTTAATTTGGTTCCATACCAAGTGTTCTGGTTCTTCCTCTGCAGGTGCCGTAATTTCGCCCATAAGATTCTTCAAGTTGTTATTAAAACAATTTTCGATAGTTTCTGGGTTATTGAAGATACGGTCTGCCGTTCCAGACGGAATACCACACCAGTCTTTCATAAACTCGATAGGGGTAGACTTAGCTTTATCGTACATGCTAATACCACCACCCTCACGTGGACACCATACGATGTCTATAGGGTCAAATCTTTCAAGGTCTTGCTCGCTTTCAACTGGTCTAGGTAAAAGACCATTACCACCCTTAAACATTGGGAAACAAGTTTTGAAATCACGCTTTATGTTACCATACTGGTCGTAACAACCTTGGAAATCTTGCTTAAAGAACTTCCAACGTGCGCCAGTAAAGAGCAAGTTTTTAGGGTCTTTTGGTGCGTCTTCCCAAATCCATTTATCAATAACTGATTCCATAGTGTTTGGTGAAGAGTCCAAAATAAATCCAGAAATACGGTTTCCTTTCATACGTGAGTCGATACGGTCACGAAGCTTAGTAAAGAACTCATAAATCTGTTCGTCAGTCCAACCACCTTGCTCACGCCAGAAGCCCAACTCAGTTGCAGAACCCATAATAATGTTCTGACCAATAATGTCACCATTAGAAGATACAATGTTAAAGTTTAAGTTGTTTGAAATAGAAATACAACTCGTCGGTGCAGCCGTTGTCCAGTAGAGGTTTGGAATACCAGTGGTATTGTTGAACTCCTTATTAGCCTTAACCATGTCGTCTATTGTACGACACTGTTGCCAGAAATCTGCCTGACGTAATACGTTCAAAAGTGGACCCATCAAAAGTTCGTAAGCTTTCTTCTGTGAGAATCCACCAAATACGATAGTAAACTGTGTTGAAGGGGCATATCCGTAATACTTGTATGGTGCCCACATAAATGCAAACTGTAAAGCGATATACATGTTTGCCAAAACGGTAAGGGTAGATTTACCAGTACCAATACAAGAAGAAAGAATTAAGTTACGATACGGTGAAAGAGGGTTAAAGAATCGCAAGAACGTTTCTTTAATCCAGGGGTGTAATGTATTTGCCTGGTCACCAATGTATTTTGGGGTAAGAAACTCTTCTGGTGTAGGGGGTTTATCACGAAAGTTTAATCGCCAACCTTGTGTAAGAAGCTGGGTTTTCATCTCGGTTGTCATGTCATTATTTTTTGCCAACCATTCGAGTGCTTTCTTTACCTTGTCGAAACCGAGTTGCTTAAATTCTGGTCTGTTCATCGCTGACTTATCGCCAGCAAGGATGTCTTGAAATATGTATTTTAGCTCACCAAGTTTATCTGGCGTAATAATCTGATACTTTGAATTATCAACGGCTATCTTAGCACCCAATTCTGCTGTGCCGTCTTTTTTCATTTCCCATGCAGTTTTTTCAGGGTCGTCTACATTTATTTCTATATTATGTGTTGCGTTTTCTTTAACTGTTTCAGTTTTTAGTTCTTCATTTTCCATATGTATATTTAGGAAAAGTAACTAAAACTGAAACTGTATATTATCTGTTATTATGTTGAACTTCTTTTAGCATTTTCTGCCATTCTGTTTCCGTAACGCCATAAACTTTACACAGGTCTTCGTTTGTCCAATCTGATTTATATCCAACTTTACCAGTCCTTGGATTAGTAACAGACGCAACGTATGGTGTAAATTGCGGGTGCACTGGAGGGTCAATGGTTACTTTCATAACACAGTACCCTACAAAATCTAATTGCAAGAAATTATACAAGTTTTCTATCTCGTCTAACTCGCTTTCTACAATTCTAATTTCACCAAGTTCTCCTTGCGTTACGTGAACGTCTCCATCCATAATTTGACAAGGGTTTTTACCGTTGAACTGGTCATTAATAAATATACCGTATAGTTTTGGGTTCTTCAAGATACAAGTCAAGAAACGACCGTTCTTTCGTTCTGGGTGAACACCAGAGAAGTTCTTTATTACGAAATAAGGCTTTTTATGGTCGGACTTTGTATATTTTGTAAAAGGAACACCATATAAATTACTTCCAAGTATTTTTTCTATTATAGGGTCGTGTAAAGATTTACAGTCAAAGCCACCTTTATGCGTTAACTTATAAATACCTAAATCACAAGCTGCACCTATGTCAAAATGGTCATTAGCTTCAGAAGCCTTTATTACAAGTAATGTATCTATCTGGTTTCTAACATTTTCAAACTTTTTCCAGTCTGTCCCTTGTTTATATTCTGCAAGCGGGTCTTGTATCCATCTAACTGGTGATAGGTCTATACAGTTTTCCAAATAATTATTTATAGCAACGCTCATAATAGAAATATGCAAGTTACTACTATAAGGGGGATTCATTAAAATGTTATTGAACTTCATTGGTTCTCCAAGAATACTTCATACCATTATCGTCAAACTCTAATTTACCCATAGGGTCATAATGGCTTGCGTTCCAGTTATCTATTGTAAATCTGTAGACATGTCCTACATAGCCGTCTATCTTTTCCCAAGGTAGAATTCTATTCTTGTTCGCTTTAAGCCAGTCAACTACAATAGAGAACTTTTTATAGTAATTATTCTTATCTGCTTCTGACAAATCTTGCCAACGCTTTACATTTTTATAGTCATCCATACTACTTATCATATTAAACAAAAAGGCACAGTTCCGTGCCTGTGCCAAGTGTATGATATTTAATTTTGGTTGTGAATTTCGTCTTTGTTTGGATGTTTTCTAAAAACTACGCACGGACGTAGAATAAAGTCTTATTTTGCTTCTGATTGAGTGCCTTCTGTTGCCATCAAAGACTTGTTATAATCTGTCTGGCGAAGGTAGATTTCAATGTCTCGACGTGTTCTGTTTTCAAGTTCTTTCTTTGCCTGAACACCAAATACTTCGTCAGCTTCAAGACCACGCTCGTAAGCTTCGTCTGTAACTGCCTTATCGTAAATCATAGTAATCTTTTTAATACCTACGATAGAAGTTGGACTATACATCCAATCACCCGGTGCACGGTGTGTAATTACTTCAATTTTTGTAAGACGAATGTCAGTCATTTTAAGACCTGCAACCGGAATCTGTGCAGTTGAACGGTTCTTTACGTCGTCAATGTATTCTGCAAAATTAATGTGTGCAGTAAACTCAATCATAGACTCAATAGTAGAAGTTGCGTCAGAAGCCTTGAACTTACGCTTATGTTCTACACCATTCTGCAACCAGAAGATTTCTACTTCGTCATATCCACGGTTAAGTGTCAATACAATGTCTGCACTTTTAACAGAGGCAGCGTTCTTAATGTATCCAGCACCAGTATTAGCTTCGTTAAAAGAAGGCTCAATAAATGCGATACCATAACGACTGTCAGTATACTGAGGTGCACAATCTGTTCTGATACAAAGACCATACTTTTCTGAAAGTACTGGGTTATAAAGATTACGTCCTGGCTCATAAGTTCCAGAAACACCAATAGCCCTTGCACCTGCTACCCAGTCGTAGCCAGTTCCAAGTACATCTGCTTTTGCAGTAGAATCAAAAAGGGTTGCTTCGTCTGCGAAAACCAATCCGATAGCCATAATAGCTACGACCAACAAGCTAAAAAGCTTTTTCATCTATTCTTTTCTCCTTGAATTAGATTTTGTGTAATTTCTGGTGATTCACTTTTAGCATAAAGCTAGAATTACGCTACGTGCCAATGCTTAGTTTTATTAAAGCTAAGAATGTCAAAGTCTAAGCTTTCGTTTGCGTCTTCAACAGGCTCAAATGTTCCCAACAAACGAATGTTTGCACTGTCTTTCAAATCATTTATAAACTTGTTGTCATAAACGTAATGATTATCTTCACAGTAGTTACTTGCTACTTCTCTTGTAAGTGCAAGAAGTGCCTGATTTTCGTTCAAGTCTTTATTAACTGCTGCAACCAAACTTACAAACACGCCGTGTTCATTCTGGAATGTAACCTTGTACAAATTCTGCTTACTCATTTTAATCACCTCGTAATATAAAGATTTTCCCCTCTTAATCTACTTTTTATATTAACGTTAAAGGTGGGCTTATTATAGCCCACCCCTTATAAACTTTTTATCATTCAGCCACGAACCCACCAGTAGATGGCGTTTCTATTTTAGCAAAGCCAATACGTTCTGTGACTGGCTGTTTGCCTGAGCAAGCATTGCAGTAGCGGCAGACTGAAGAATCTGGTCTTTTGTATACTCAACAACCTCTTTTGCCATGTCTGTATCACGGATACGGCTTTCTGCTGCCTGGGTATTTTCTGCTGCAACATTGATACCTTTCTGTGCCATCTCCATACGGTTCTGATAAGCACCAAGGTCTGCTCTCTGTTTATTTACATTTTTTAATGCTTCGTCGATTGTTGAAAGTGTTTTGCTTGCATCGTCTGGACTGTTTACAGAAATTATGTTTGACTCGTCACCCTGTTGTCCTTTAAGACCAAGAGCAGTTGCAGTCATTGTTCCAATGTAAGCACGAATGTTCTGGTCTACGTTAGCACCAATCTGGAACTGCATAACTGTATCTGACTCACGAGCGAAACGTCCAGTTAAAAGGTTCATACCGTTAAACTGTGCAGAACTTGAAATACGGTCTACTTCTGCTACCAACTGCGATACCTCTACGGCAATCTGCATACGGTCTTCATCCGAATAAACGCCGTTTGAAGCCTGAACTGCCAGCTCACGAATACGCTGGAGAACGTCTGTTGTTTCTGCCAAGTATCCTTCTGAAACCTGAACGAAAGAAACTGCGTCACCAATGTTGCGTGAAGCCTGATTAAGACCACGAATCTGTGAACGCATTTTTTCTGATACTGCAAGACCAGAAGCGTCGTTACCTGCCTTGTTAATTCTTTCTCCAGAAGAAAGTCTTTCCATAGCAGACTGCAAGCTTGCGGCATTGAGCCCTTCTTGACGACTAGCAAACAAGCTAGACATGTTGTGATTAATTACCATAATTATACTCCTTTCTGGTTATGGTTTACCAGATTTCTATTAGACTAGACTATCCGTGTCTAGTCTAATCCAACATAAATGATATTAAGATAATCTACTAAAAAGTAAACTATTCTTCCCACTCAAAGTCTTCCTTTGCGTCAGACGCACGGGAAGCTGCCGTTGCTACACCTGGACGTGAACGGTCACTTGCAGGAGCAACCGTTGAAGCAGAAACAACCTTGCCTTTTTTGAGTTTCTGTTTGCTTACAACGTCCTTTACTTTTTTATTTGAAACAGGTCCATAAATGAACTTGTTGTCACTTAGTTTGACATAATCCTTAAAACCAGTAATGGTAATAATGGATTCGTCGTCGAGTTCCTGTCCTACGCTTATTGCACCGTTTGTTGAACGTGCCTTGCCTTGAATCTGAACTACTGTATATGTTTCGGCAGAAAGCAATAAAGACATTAGGAAAATCGCTCCAAATAGCAATATTTTTTTCATATAAACCTCCCCAGTTTATACCAATAAATCAATCAAGTGCTGAGACTTCTCGTCTTCACTTGAACCCTCTTTCTTTTCTTCTAAAACTTTTTGATTAATTTCTTCGACTTTTTGTATTAAAGCTTTATTAGCTTTACCCTCCAGTCTGGACACCAAAGACGGTGGTTTAATGATAACATTAGGCACCTTCATACACGCAAACTCCTTTTTGCTAGTTATAAAGACTTACACAAATGCAAGCCAACCTCAATGTTGACTCTTATGTAATTAGTTATTTTAACCCTGTCCACCCTATTAACATTATATTAATTTTTGTATTTATCGGCGAACTACACTAATTATTTATAAGATTAAACTATAAACTAATTTTGTACAAAATAGGAGTAATAAAATGGCAAGAGAGAACGTAGATAGTCTAATTGACGAATTAGACGATTTCGCAGCAGACATCTCAAGCATTGCTAACGATAATAAAGCAGTTACATTTATTATTGGTCTTGAACAACTTGCAAATGACAGTGCATCTTTCGGTGGTAAAATCGCACAGATTTGTCCGGCAAAGATTAGGGAGCAGAAGGCGGCTCTTGAAAACGCACTTAAACAGTTTGCAGAGTCTTGTAAGGGTGTAGCAAACAACCTTACTGGTCTTAAAGAAATGCTTGAAAACATGCCACTTAAAGAGTTGCGTGGTACAAACCTTAATTCCGCAACTGCAAAAGCACAAGTTGAAAAATCAATCGGTATTGACAATAATGGCGTAGAAGCACAGACACCAGTAATGGCACCAGACGCACCGGCTAATGTAAGTGCTTCAACCGGTCCAAAGTCTGCTATGCTTCAAGCTAATGAGTCTTCTGTCTGGAGCAACCTTAAAGGTCAGTTCCGTTTCACAGAAAGTTTAAAGTCTGGATTCGACTGGGGTTCCATTTCTGAAAACGTAGACGCACTTAATATCGACGTAAGTGCTACAACAGAAGGACCAAAGCAGACACTCTTTGAATCTATCATTTCAAGTGGTCTTCCAAAGTCAGCAGGTGACCTTAATTCTAAGCCGGACCCACGTGATTCTTATGACTACAATTCTGAATATGCAGACGTTCTTCCTGGCGAAGTTCCACACTTTGCAGAAGCACAAGCACCAGTTGTACAGAAATCAACGGTTCAGCACATGACAGAAAGCGTTGCAGAGCCAGTAAGCTCTAAACCCGGAGACATAAACACACAAGCACACAGTCTTTTTGAAAACTCTGAATCGGTAAGCTCTATGGCTTCACTTTCAGAAACTATTAAAGCTTTTGGAAACAGTAAAGACTTCGACTTCGAAAACTTGGATTTGGAATTAGAAAACACAGATAGAATTTCAGACATGAGTCTGGAAGGACACCTTGTGGAATAAATGCTTTCCCCTTATTTAAAAACAATTTAACAATCTGTTCATTTAAAAACAACAAAGCCTGGACAAGTATCCAGGCTTTTTTAATTTGTAGGATTCGCACCTACCGTTCAAGTATAATGTGCGACTGCGTTCCCTTTCACACTTAGGTTCTCGCATACTTGAACGCCATAAAGACGTTACTCTAAATGGTTTTTCCGAACCTCTTCTTTCCTGCTAATCTACTTATACAATAAACAATAGGTGCCCCAATTAGCGTTTAATGTATAAGACGCAGTTTTTCATGTGTTAATTCACAAGTCACCCAAATGGAAAGTAGGTCATTTGAAGCCCAAGAAACATGTCTTGAACCAAACTCATTAGCCTTTTTACGCCTATTCGTAAGGATATAAAGGGCAACAAATCCAAACGCTTTATAAAGTAAGCTTTTCGCAAAGCCTACAATGGGCTGGTAGCGATTAAGCTACCCCAGTTCACACGTGCTCGCTGCAACGGCTTGGCTACCGTAATCTCGTATGGAATTAGCATACTCTGAAACTAAACGCACTCCTGGCTTAAACTCCAGCTTTTCACATAAGGTAGTGGAGCCACCTTATAATTTATATTAACTGCTAAATGACTCATAAAAGTCTATTGAACGTTTTATGTCGTTCATAAAAAGTCGAAGCTTTACGAGGTAGTCTTCTACTGAGATTTCTTCAACTTTGTAATTGTTCTTGTCATTAAGCTCTTGACCCATTAACCAGACTTCTGGATAATACCTAAAGGTGTTGTTCTTTGGGTTATAGTCAACTACTTTATAGCAATACAAGTTGCCCAAGTTTTTATAATCCTTAGAATCAAGTGCACCCTTTTCAACCTTGAAATAAGTTTCCCAAGGTTCAAACAAGTCTGGTTGCAAGTCTGGCTTGTAAGCCATCTTATAGAACTTTCCTTCTTCAAGGTTAACCATACTTTACCTCCTATCGCCAGAACCCTAAGAACTCTATCGGAGCCGTAGTTTCTACTGCGACTTCTTCAAGAGCTACGTGTTTAAGAATTGGAATCCAAGTAGATACATTTCCTTTTACAACCGAAATAGAATTACTCCCACGTGAAGAGTATACATTGTACCCATAAACATTAAGAACTTGATACTCTTTAATATCGTCTGGCGTATAATACACACAATACTTTATAGTTCCGGGTTGCTTGCCAGTTACACAGTCTTGTTTCTTGAAGAATAAGTCCAACCCAAACACAATCCCTGCTACAAGCACTATTGGAATAATAACATCCTTTAGACAGTCTAAAATCTTTTCTTTTCTACTTTTATAATACACTGTAAACCACCTTACGCAATCTTGTACAAGTTCCAGTTTATTCTCATGTTCTTTACAAAGTAATCCCAGTTCTTTTGTCCAGCTAATCTTATGAATGCTTCCTTAGAATGGACTACTTCATAAAGGGGTTTATCGTCCCTACCAAGAAATACCAATACTGGATAGACATATGAATAGCCATCGTCGTTTTCCTTACGGAACGCTAAAACGTATAGAAGGTCATTCCAACCTTTCATGTATACGTCTGTTACAGACAGTGCCCCGAAAGAATAAGGTAAGTCGTCAAACAATACCCTAAATCCGTCATTACTTGACCAAAGTTGAAGGCGTTTACAGTTTACGGTTACTTCCTGTTCAAGATACCATTTGATTAGCTTGCGTCTTTTTCTACCCCTAATAAGCTTGTTTAAGATACTCATACCTAGCTCCTTGTGTCCATAAACGATTGTATAGAGTTGATTGTTTCCTTAGTCTTTTCTTCCTTTGTTATATCTGAAAGCAACTCGTTTAATGACTTCTTATAAAATGTCAAAGTCATAAGAGTTGTGTCTACACCGTCTATTTTAGCCTTGATTAGCCCGCCACGAACTTTATTACCAATGTTGTCCTTAGTCTTGTGAAGATGAAAGTAATCTAATGCAGCACTTATCCAACCCAATGCCTCTACTTCATAAAAAAGTTTTTTACTGGCTTCCGGAGACACTACCGTTACCTTACCAGACGCTTTAATCTTATTAGCCAAAGTATTTATAGACTCTTCCGAGCCTAGTTCCAGTAATGTAGATAAACCAGTATTTTCGTCTTTATCAGTTACAAGGTAGTATTTTTCCATACAATGTATATTAATTCTACACGATATTTACCTTTTAGTAATAATCACACTACTATGCTAGAAAGAGCCGGATAGTCTTATTCAATTCTTGGGTAGACCATGAATCCTTTGAGGCTATTACCATTTTCATCTTTTCGAATGCGTCTACTGCACCCTGGATGTAACCATCCTCTGCCCCGGAAACTTCTCCGTCATTATAGGCACGGTCAGCTTCAAGTTGTGTGTCATTGTCGTATACACCAAGTGTTTGTTTTTCTTCGACTTCTTCTGCATAATGTCTTGCAGCTTCACAGATTATGCTATGTTGACTCATACTTTCTCCTTTCCATAAATACGTTTCAAGATGGTTATTACGTCGTTCATTTTGTAAACAGACGAAGAATTGAACTTTGATTCTATGTCGCAGTAATTTGACAACCCTGTGCGTAGCTTTCGTGAGAACAACTGCTGCTCCCTATTATTCTTCCATCTAAAGTATACACGGTAGTTATCCGTCTTAGGGTAAGCACCTTTTCCTTGTTGTTCCCACGCTCTTAATGCGTTGTTAAAATTAACCTTACCAATGTTTTGAAGTTCATACCATTCACAGACAGCCTCCCAGTCTAATTCTGGGTTAACAACAAAGGTGCCGAATCGGTTATCTTCTATTTCAAAGTTGTCCTTTTTGCACACCATAACCGTAGCTTCAAGATAGCTTGGTTTCATATAGTACTCCCCTTGCAGAATACTCTGGCAAGTCTTCCGGCGTTTACCTTGTCCAGTTTAACACAAATGTAATCTTCAAAGCCTTCAGGTGAATCCGAACTGTATGAATGTTCTACATAGCTATATACAATGTTGTTATTTTTGATGTAGTTGAATACGTTTCTGTTCTGTTCCCGTGTCTTAAAATACATACGTGCAACCACGTCGTAATCCTTGTCCATAGTCAAGGTCAATGAACCCAGTAAATTACTCTTCAGATAAACGCCGTCGTCCTTTAACGAATTACGTATCTTTTCCAATACCTTAAATACGTCTGACATAATCCTTATAACCCCTCATATGAATTACCCTGTAAACCATTTACAACGGTTGCCAATGCTTTGTTTCTTCTGCCGTAGCCGTAAGGCTAAAGTCTTCGACATTTATAGTATCAATGTCGGTAATGTACTTTACAAGCCGTGAATACGGAATTATACCGTCAAAGCCCCACTGCTTTGCATAGTCCATGTTGTAAGTCTTCTCGGTAAATACCATAGCACCACAGTTCAGGAAATGAATACGTGCCATCCTTGAACCACCACAAGGTTTGTATTCCAAAACGTAGACACAACTTCTTATCGGATTATCTACTAAACCAAAGCCGTTTCTGTCTACTTGGATTTCACGGTAGTCTGGTGCACCTTTATGGTCTTTAAGCCATTTTTTGCGTGTTACTTCGTTCCAATCATTTATGTGTTGTATAAATACCTGCGTTGATGCCATTTCGATTTTCCTTTTATCATTGTATATTATAACTATAAAGGGCTTTACCCTGCAAACACTCAAGAACATTAAGCCCCCTATAAAAGAGGGCTTTTTATTACTTGTATTCAGTAATTATGTCCGTAATATCTTCTTCACGCACTGTGTCGGTGAAATGCTTGTCTACGATGTTTATACACGCTTCACAGTCTTCGTAATCCGTCCATTCTGTTTCCAGTGTAAAGTTTACTTCAAAACGCTTCTTCAACTTGTCAAGCTCTGCAAGAAAGTCTGCCTTACGCTTTTCAAAGTCCAAGTCGCACTTGTGCTCCCTTTCCCAACGGACACCACAGTTATACTGTTCGATACAAGAGCTGATTATGCCCTCTTCCAACTTTGAAACATTTATATCCGTAATGCCACGGCTCTTCAACTTCGACTGTATCTTGCTTGGACTGTCCCAACCAAGGTATTCCTGCTTCTTTCCGTATTCAAGTTCTGCTTCACGGCACCAATCCCACTTGTGCCAAGTGCCAAGTGAATACTGTCTTGAAGTAATACGACCCTTGTCTGCAAAGCCATCTTTACCTATGTTAAGCGATACCTTAAGAAAATAATGTAAGCCGTCAAAGCCACTTTTGTTAGAAGCAAGCTTTCTTGCATTACACAAAAATCTGTATCCATCGTCTGAAAACTCTAAATCTCGCTTCATTTCGTTTACCTATTATAACCTAAGATGTGCGTTACCCTGACAGGGCTTTAAAAAGGAAACAGTGGGATTTGAACCCACATAAGTTTTTCTAGAGTTAAGCGGCGTAAACCTTTGCATATGCCTTAGTTATTCTCGTTTCCACTCAAGGCTTTATAGGTCGGGAGCCGCAGCATTATCCAAAGTTATGCTATGTTTCCTTTTGACTGAACTATCAATAGAAAGCGTCAGACATAGAATCTGCCAATTCCACCAACAAGTTCAACTCGTTCTCGGACATCTTTCTGCAACGGTCAATTCCGAATGTCTGCCGAATAGCATAATATGAATTATACCAACTTTCGTTGCAACCCATACTGTTTCTAGCAGTTGTTCCGACTACCGATTCAATTCCGTCCAAGATTTCTTTTTTTGTCATCATAATAAAACTCCTTGAAGTAGACTTACTACTTCCCATTTCATAAGCCGTCCTAGAAGTTCTTTCTGCTTTTGACAATAATTATATTATAACCTTTACAAGGTTTACCCTGTAAACTACCATCCCTCCGATTCGGCTACATCTTCGCCAGCTCCGAAAGAATCATAATAGTCGTCAAACTCTGACTTATCTTCTTCTTCGTCATAGTCGGCTCTGAATGGGTTAGGCTTTATCCAACTGTGTGGATTACCTTCCCTTTTCTTCTTCCAATAGTATTCTTTATAATAACCTTTTCGGTGTCGGTCGCCTTTCTTGTAACCGTTATCACCTTTTTCTGTTCTGCTCATTTTAATAGCCCCTATCATGTCCATTATAACCTTTTCTAATCCCTACCCTGGAAAGCAAAAAGTGGAACGGCTCCTCTGACAGAAGAACCGTCCCCCAAAGTAGGTAAGAAATTAAAATGTTGTTGCCTCTACCTTTTTCTGTATTGGCTTCAACTGTTTGATTACTGCGTTAATTTCCTTACAGATGTTTGGATAATCTTTAAGGAATGGTTTCAAATAAGAATCTTTTGCCTTAATGTTTTCAAGTTCACTGATACTGCGTTCAATGTAACTTGCCACCCAGTCACGAGCCTGAATTGCTTCTTTGTTCATACCGAAATGACTGTTAAGCATATCGACAAAGCCATCCAACTGATACTGTGAATAAGGAACGGAAAGCAATGCTTGTTTCTTGGAATGACCTCTTACATTGACGAGCTTATGTGTCCACTGTGCGTATCTGTGATTGATTGCGGAATCATCAAACTGTTCGACTGTTCTTACACCGTCACCATAGTCGTCTGCAACACGAGTTCTAGTTCCAAAGTTGTCTACGGCATAAAGTTCGATGTAATCACCTTCATCGCCATAACCTTCACGAACAAAGAACTTTTGATTCTTGAAAGTAAATGATACGGCAACTGGGATGTCGTCATACCGAATTACACGGGTTACTTTCAGATTGTCTTTGTCAAATAAGAATTTCTGTTTCATTTTAATATCCTACCTAGGTATTTATATTATAACCTTAGATAGATTTACCCTGTGAATCTGGCGAGTCTTCTGTTTTTTCTTCAATGTCAGACACGGCTTCTTCTGCTTCCTTCTGTGCTTCCTCGTCCTTATTCTGTCTTTGAATTTTAGTGTAATAAGAGAACCCCTTGTTATGGTGTTCGTCTTGCCATTCGGATTTGTCGGAATGTTTTCCGTTATGCTTACCCGTGATAGCCCAAACATCGTCATCATAAATCAGTTTTCTGATTTTAGGCATCTTCTTCCAACACTTGTGTCTGTTCTTGAATTTGCGTTTAATTGATTCACTTGCCATAAACACCTACCCCTTCGACATCATCAATAGTTACCCCATAAAAGGGTTTAGTAATAGCACTCACAGAACTCGTCTACTGTTACATACTCAAAGTTGTGTGTAGCGGCATAGCCTTCAAGTTCGTGGTAATTTATTGCAGATACGCCACCGTCAGTAGTTTCTACATCTACAATAATCAAATCGTCTTTGCCACGGTAAATGTTTATTACACCACTACCACCTGGCGAAAGCCAATTCTTAATCCATTTGTTTACATTTCGTTTTACTATTTTCTGTTCATAATTCGGTACAAATTTACTCATACTTTCTCCTTCCTCGTTGCCGTCCGACTATTCTCGTTCAGTCTTTTAATTCTATTATAACCATAAGGGGAGTTTACCCTGCCTGACAAATTGCCTTGATTGCCACATTAAATGTCTTTTCGTTAAGCGGCACATTTACATAAAGTTCTGCAAACTCGTTTTTCTTCATACTCCTAATTACGGATTTGTAGTCCTTATGTTTTTCATTGACGCAACTTATAAAACGGTTAAGCTGCTTTAATGTTGGGTTATTCAAACAAGCCCATAGGTCTTTATTGACTTCGTAGATTTCTACCTTACCAAACAAGTCCGTATTTTTAGTAAAAAGTGTTTTCATAAATTACCTCAAGAAACTAACAAGTTCGTGCAAGATAAACTGACTGTGTGTTGTTGTAATTTTTAAGCCATCTTTACACGAAATACCTTGGTTATCAAGAGCGAACTTAATGTCGCTCAAATCTACTTCTACTTCTTCGTCAGTTGGGATTAACATACTCGGTACGAGTTCTGCATAAACAGAAGCCTTATGAAGTTTTTTATCTGTTATAGAAACATCAAAAAAAGCACCCACCATTGTCCCTATGAATAGTTTATTGTCCATAACAAAGTCATAGATATCTTCGTAGTGTTTGTTATTGTTCTTTAAATAAATGCCTTTCATAATTAACCCCTATGATTATTATATTATAACCATAAAGGAAACTTACCCTGTTAAAGATTATCTACGGAATCTACCTTTATGTGACCAAGGTTTTTTAAGCGTAATGTAAATCTTATTTTCTTCGATTTTGATTACAAACTTTTGATGGTTGGAATGTTCGCCGTTTATCAATTCGTCCACTGTCAGTTCGGTGTAAAAGCCTTCGCCCATATACAAGTAATAGGTATAGTCTGCAAACCCTTCAAGGCTTTCAATCCATTTCTTTAATGTCATACACTACTCCCTATTATAATCTTGCCAGTTGTCTACCCTGTGGAAACAAAAGCAAGAGGCTCCGTTCAGACAGACGAACTCTCGGTGAACCTTGTTTAAGGGGGACGTCCCACCAAAAAATCATCTGACTGAATAGAGCCTCTTTATTGTATGTTATCGCAACATTCACATAAAAAGGTAAGTTTGACTCATTTCTCACTTTGAATCACTACTCGGATAACTTCAATCAAACTTGTCGTATTCAAACATAATGTTACTCAGTGCTTGTCACCCCACCATTTGGGGTCGCTATCTGCATTAGTCCGAACCGTTACTCATTCGGTCGTCTAAAACCTTTTGTGCCTTATAGCCTCTGTCGGTGTGAGGGACAACCCTATAAGTGTGTTTCGTCTAGCCTAGCAAGGGAATCGAACCCTAAATGTTACACTCCTTATGGCACAGTAGCATCGTTATTCAGTAAACTGAACGCCAACCTAGGCATAAAAATCATTTTACTTTTTTTATCTTACACTATTCTTATTATAACCTTGCCCAAGTTTACCCTGGGCAATGTTGTTATCCCAATCGACAAGGAATCTTGTTTGTTTCGCCACAACAGTTGCAAGGAATAAGCAACCCACCGTTACGATTAACAGTTGCCGTATTACCACGACCACTTGACCAATTACCACAAGCACCACACTGAAATACAACTTTTGGACTCATGCCAAAAAGCATTGATACGCTCATAGTAAACATTTCTGCTTGTTTACAAGTTACCATAATTATCCCCTACCGTGTTCGTCAAAGTATCTTGCGATTTCCTTTGAAGAATCATTTTCCAAGTCTTTCCCAAGTGCATTAAGATATCTACATAATGCTTCTTGGAAATCGTCCCTTGAAGAAGAAATGTGGTTCTGAAGTTCATCATACAGACCTACTGAGATACAGTCAAAAGCCCACCACATTGCGTCTTTTTCGTTCTTTACCATAATTATAACATCGCCCAAGGCTTACCCTGGGCAGAATCTTATTTTCCGTAAAGGAAGTTAGATAAGCCTTTCTGCATATATTCCGTCAGTTCTCGGCCTCTAGCGTTCAATTCTTTCTGAAGTTTCAACTCCCACTCAAGTTCTTCCTCAGACATTAAAGGCTCTTCAACTTTTACTTCTGTTGGAGCAACCTTGTGATTTTTCCCAAAAAGTTTCTTCAAAAGTCTAATCATATTAATGCCCCTCGTGAACAATTGCAATAGGTGTACCACGCCAATCATACAACTTGAAGCCTTTTAAGACATTGTAAAGCATTGTGTCCCTACGATAAGGCTTGCCACTGTATTCTGCTTTTGACTTTTCCATATCGGCTTTAAGCCATTCGATTACCTTTTTAATGTCTTTGGTGTAGGTCAAACGCTCACCGTAAACATCTTCGTAATGCTTGTCTTTATATGGGTCATAACCCAAACTTACTTCTGACTCTGCATTTGACAAAAAGAAATAGAAATCTTCTACTTCCTTATCAAACAACTGTTTAAAGCCGTCTGCCATTCCACGCAGTTCAATAGTCATAAGGTGTTCTGCCCAATGTGATTTTTCGTTAGTGCCTTCGTGAATTGCTACAATGTGTACTCTGTTGTCGTAGCCCATAATAGATACCTCGCTTTGCGATTAGTGTTTTAGGAAAGGCTCGAAACTCGATTGCCTTATAACATTAATATTATAACCTTTAATTGATTTACCCTGTAAACATTTTAGGGCAAAATAAAAAGCCGTCTTTTGTTTATGACGGCTCTATGATTGCTTTCAAAAAGTTGCCTTAGAAACTTACATAGTCTGCTCTGCAACCCTTATGGAAAGCTGCGAACTTTTTAGCGTCACTTTCCATAAAAAACTCTTTAACGGTTTTACCGTTCTTTGAAACAATCCACATAGGTTTAACTCCTTATGCTACTTGTATTATAACCACAAGATAGTGTTACCCTGTGATTATTACTGCAAGTCTTTTTAGAACTCGCAAGCGTTGAACATTCTTATCAATTCCTTGTCTGAATGTCCTTTCGGAGCTGGAAGAATGTAGTATCCACCAAAGCCGTATGTAGCGACTTCGCCAGTCTTTGTGTTCTTTTCAAGGGTAGTGTTTCCACGCTCTGCAAGAACTACTGTTTCATAGTAACCGTGATTTACTGTTTTGTTTGCCATAATCATTGTCCCCCTTAGACAATAATTAAATTATAACCTTATGAAATATCTACCCTGAACTTACTGAACTGCACTGACAAGAACATCTGCAAGGTGTGACACACCGTTTTCGTCCTTTAACTGTGTCTGTGCAACAACAGAACCCATTCCCATATTGCAAACTGCCGACTGATACAACTGCTCAAGGTTATGTACCTTAGCATTTGTGTAACTTGCCTTTACAAGTGCTCCATTCGGAAGTACACAATCCTTTCTTTTGGAATCAAACCAATCCCACGCTTTTTCAATGTTTGGAAAGTTGTGAACACCACCAACATTTTCTGTGGTATTGTCTTTCAGAAAATAACTTATCAAGATTCGCATAATGCTTTCCCCCTACTTACTAATCTAATTATAACCTTTTCAGATTCCTACCCTGAACAAATAAAAAGGGCGACCCAATCTAACAGACTGAATCGCCCAAAAACAAGGGGTACGCTCGGCAGAACCTATTTTTTTAAGTGTAGCGGCAACACCACATTTGTCATAGGCGCAATTTTGCTTTCAACATATTCTGCTCAACCGCTATTATGTTTACTACGGTTTTATCCGTAGCAATTCGCAAAAATTATGCCAACAAATCAACCTTTTGCAATTCTTGTTCCAACAAGTCTTGGAAACTAACACCACTTTCAGAAGTATTCTTTTTCTTCTGCTTAGTCTGTTTGTTAGTCTTGTTCCAATTCTGCTTGGAATAGAAGTTTGGATACTGTGTGTTTCCAATCGGTTGAATTATCGTTGTCATACTTTATACATTATAACCTTACTGGGTACTTACCCTGCAAGGTAAGTTGCCCCGTAAAAATTAGATGTCAATTTCACCGTCATACCAATAATCACGGTCGTAAAGCCAATTAGGGTCTTTGGAAACTTCTGCTTGAAGTTCTTCGTACCACTTATCGTCATCATCTCGCCAATTAGGAAGTCTGTCAAGAACTTCGCTTGGTGGGTCAATGTAAACATCCCATACACCGTCATACACCCACGGTTGCTTTGTGTTGAAACCAATGACTAATTCAAATCGGCCTTTGTATTCGTCATTTTTCAATTCTTCAAACTTGGGAAATTTCTTCCCTTCTGCTTTATAGAAAGCACTGTTGAAACGATAACGGTAACTACGATAAAGATAAAGCATTTCTTCATCAGTAGGTCTTGTCTTAGTTCTGTCGATTTTTCGCATAATAATAATCTCCTTACACGGCTATTATTATAACCACGCAAGGAGATTACCCTGACAAATGTCAGACTGTAGAGAGATTGTTTCGTAGCTCCTTTTTACAAGAGCTACTTAATGCCTAGCTCATTTTAATACTATCTATGTCCTATGTATTATAACATTGACTAGGTGTTACCCTGACTATTCTTCGACTTCTACCTTTTCAATGTAGGAATGAAATGCATCCGTATCAAAGTATGCAAGCAACATTGCAATTTCTTTATCTGTGTACTTGTCTGCCGATACACCAATCTGCTTGCGTAATTCAAAGCGATAGCCGTCAATGTCTGATTTACTTATGATAAGTTTCATAGCCAACTGATTTCCTTATTTGTTACTTCTGTACCGTCTGCGTGAAAGATACGAACGGATTCACAAAAATTAAAGTCAAGGCAATGGCATGCTTGTTCTGCAAGCATCTCCAATGCTTTCATTTCATCCATTCCCCATTCTTCAATGTATAGTTCACGGACTACTTCTTTGATACAATTCTTTCTCAAGTCATAGAACTTGAAAATGTATTTCGGTCTTTGTTTCTTATTTGTACCCATAGCAAGATTATTATAACCTTGCCGGATATTTACCCTGTGAGAAAATTATTTTGTAACTTGGAACAATTCATAGCACCAAACAAAATTGATACTATCATCTTCGTCATAAATGTATTCATACTGTGGCTTTTTGACACCAATGTACTCGCCCCACTTGTGCCATCGCCAACCACCGTCTTTCGGTTGCCATTTCTTTGCGATAGGTCGCAAGGCAATTACACAATCGCCCAAATCAATCTTGTACTTCTTTTCCAACTTCTTGAAGTGCTTAATGACTTGGCTTGCGTTATCTGATACACCATAACCAATAAAAGGTCTGTCAAAACTCCATTCCAAAGAGGTTATCTTTTCATTCAAGAAGTCTTCGTACAAGTCTAATTGGTCACACCAATAAACACCATCAAAGTTTTTCAATGTGTCCTTAATGTCTGACAGAATGTTTTTATTTGTTTCGTCTGTTATGACAGATTCGTATGTCGGTAGAATGTCGTCAATAGACTTTATGTACTTTGATTCATCAAAATACTGTGGACACTCTTCGATACAACGCTTTATGTTATTGTTGTAATCTTCAATGTTCTTATCTGTCATTGTTAATTTTACTAGATTCATACACGAACTATTATAACCTTGCCAGAAAACTACCCTGGATAAAAAAGAAAAGGCACAGTGCCGTTGAGTCCACTGTACCTTCCGAAAACAATTGTTTCCTTACCATCTTTATTGTGTTTGGGACATCTTGGATTTGAACCAAGGACCAAAGGATTATGAGACCTCTGCTCTTGTACCACTGAGCTAATATCCCAAAAAGATTTTCGCAACCGTTGCAAAGTGGCTTACTGTTAGATTGTCTTTGCAAGGTTACTTGTGGAACTAGGCTTTAAGACTATGTGTTTTGCCTAACCACCATAGAACCGTTCCCAACTTTCTTGTGTTTAAGAATTGTTGTCACTAAAAGTTTTCCGTCTGCCGAATTAGCACCGCCACGGATTTATAGACTGATACTGCTAGGTTTTCTTCCCTTCCTAAAAGGCGCGTTACAGTATCCTAGAAAACTTTAGACAGTCCAAACACCTGAACTGTTAACGATAGTTCGGAAGGTAGGATTCGAACCTACGGAATAACGGCACCAAAAACCGTTGGCTTACCACTTGCCGACTTCCGAATGTATTTATTATATTATAACCATACAAGGTGATTACCCTGTAAAGGATGGTTTAGGTAGGGACAGAAAGACGGCAACGCTTGCCATTAGCCACCCCTACCTTTGTGTGAAGTTCTTTTTGCCACTCCATCCGACTAGAAAAACTTCAGAAACTAATCGAACTTCACAGTAGCAGCAAATCCCTCAATGGGACTGAACGATACGCTAAAAGCGTCTTAGACCAAATGGATAGAAGTGCCGTCTAAACATCTAGTTTAGCGTATCATTCAATACCACTGAATGATTATTTTATATTAACTATAAAGGTCTTTACCCTTATGTCTTTTATATTATAACCTTACTGGTTTACTACCCTGCCAATTTCAACAGTGCGTTTTCCATCAAACAATACAAAATCTGATTTTGGATTATGTCGCATAATCTTTCTGATAAGGCTTTGAAACTGTCTGAATGTTCCGACCTTAGTTGTAGTTATAGTATTAAATTCCATTTTTGCGTCCTTAATAAAGAAACAATAAAGCAAGGAACTTCATTTCGCCAATTAAGTTCATAGCCGGCATCTTAATCGGTTACTTTACTTGGTGAGTCCAACCGAACGACCACTTCAGTTCTTCCAACGGTTTCAAGCCGTATCGTCTGCCTTGCTAGTCTTGCAGAGGTGGACTCTAAGTTCCTTCCTTTATTGTTTCCTTATGCAGATTATATTATAACCTATAAAATGTTTACCCTGCTGGACTGTGCCAATCCTACTAAACAAAAAACCCTAGCGTTTGACTGCTAGGGTAAGAATACAGAGGGGGATTCCGTATTACTTGTATTTTGTCTTTACCGTCTTGAAATAAGAAGTTTTTGCGTTACTGAACTGACTGATTTTATACTCGCCTTTTGCGTTCTTTTTTACGCTTACATACTGCTCGGTTTCTACATAGTCGCCAACTTCCCAAGTCTTTTTGACACCCTCACATTCAATCCTTGCACCATACTGACCTAATACAATAGGGTTTTCATTATCACCAATGGCACGGATAGAAAGCACATACTTTTCTGTTTTTATGTACTTGTCTGTGTCAATCTTGTCAAGTGTGTCTGTTGCTACATCTGCAACCACCAAGCCGACAATGCCACCCGTAAACAAGCCTACAAGGTTTGCACTGTCTTTGTCTACGATAGACGCACTTTCAATGGACTTTACTTCGTAAGTCAATTTAGCGTTCTGTGTTTCCCAATGTTCACAAGAAGTAAGCATTGCAACAATAGTCGAAATAATTAAAATAATCTTCTTCATAACTTTTCCTAAATTATAACCTTGCCCCGTAATTACCCTGGCAACCATTGAGTCGTCTGTTTATCAGTTACTTCTGCCTTACTATTCGCCACTTTCTTCCTACCTTTTCAAAGTTACCTTTACTGAACGACAGTTCAAGTAATTGGTTTGCATAGCGTGGCATCAGTCGCTTTACCAATGCCATCTGCTTTTCTGACAGAAAGCCCTTTGTGTGATACTGTTCGGCAAAACTTGAAAGTATGCCACTGTCAACCCCACTGAAACCCATTCCGTTATATTCAATGGTGTGACCGTCACATTGTTCTTCGTCTGTCTGATATGAATACACGGTCATTAAAGCGTGTATTGCTTTATTGTCATTTGTGGCAATCTGCTTTTTAAGCATTTCTTTAAGTTCTGCTTTTGTGTATTCCATACTGATTATATTATAACCTTATGGTTTGTTTACCCTGCATAGGGATTGTCACCAAGTTTCTTTTTATGAATCACCTTGACATTCTTGAATGTTTCAAACTTTGGAGGATTCGATTTCCATTCCTTCTGAAGTTCTGTCAAGCCTTTTGGCTCGTCAAATTCAATGTCTATCACATACATTGTAGGGCTTGTAGGTAAGCGACCTTTATAGACCCTTACGCTTTTGCAAAAGAACTGTGGGTCTCTACCTATCGGTGTAGGTGGGTTTATTACTTCGCCACCTCAAGTTGTCTGTGGAAGTATTTCATACCTTCGGTATTTTACGATAGGACTGTAATAAGCAATCGTGTCCTCGTCTCTTGTTATGTAAAAATTAGCCATAGTTATCACCCCTATCTGCAATAACTATTATAACCTTATGTATAATTTACCCTGCAAATTGCAACAGAGCAAGTAAAGCCTAGCAGTGAAATGCTAGGCTAATTTCGTTTTTGTTTAGATTACGATAGAATAGTCCATCATACAACAGTTTGTCTGTTTTGAACGATAAAGGTCTGATTTGCTTTCTACCTTGCCGCCGATAGAATCAATGTACTTTACAAATTCTCCGTGGCTTGGAAAGCCCTTCCAATACTCGCCATTACGATGAACGACAATGCTTGACTCACCATCCCACCACATAGCAACGAATTTCTGTGCTTTTGGTGTTGGCTTGCGTTTATACAAGGTCTGACGGATTTTTGCCTTATCAGAACCAATGTAGATGCCGAGGTCGTCTGCAATACATTCTGCAATCAAGTGACCACGAGTTTTCATGTTGTCTGAAACCAAGGTATAACCACTTACGCCCCAGTCCCAACTGTAACTGTTGTTCTTTTCGCCATGCCAAACCGTGCAAGTATGGTCTGAGCCTTTTGTAAGACGGAACATAGTTTCATCACCATTGAAACAACCGAGTGCAATCAAGTTTGTAAACTGATTCTTTTTTACCTTCAAGATTACACATTCTTCATTGTTTTCTGAAATAGTAACCAACTGTGAAAGTTTCTTCATAGTGTTAAGCCCCCTTATACACAAGATAGATTATAACCCTGAGCAGTTCTTACCCTGGAAGGAAACTAGCATTTACACTCGATGTCAAAATCCGAAAATACTATTTTCAGACCATTAGCACCCCAAGCGTTATAATAACCTTTACTGTTAAACGAAGTGATTTTTACTACTCGTGTAGTGTAGCCTTCCATAAGACGCACTGTATCACCAAGTTTGTATTTTTTGCAGAATCTGTTGTTTAGCATTTTCGTTTCCTTATTAAGTTCAAAAATTTTGTCAAGGTCTTGTAGGAAGTGTCAACCGTGTTTGTCTTTGGAATAACGACTCCAATGTTGTTGACAAACACTTTGATAGATTTATCAGTATTCTGAACTTCCGTGATGTCTTCACTTTTCAATAAGACCTTACACACCGCATTGAACTGACTGATTTCCCTATTGTTCATACTTTCCCACCCCTATAACATAGTATAATTTATAACCCTTCCAGTAGTCTACCCTGTAAGAATTATTGACCAAACATAAAGGCGACCGAAGTCGCCTAAGAACCACCTAATCAGACAATTTGCTTTTCAAATCGCTTATACGCTTGTAAAAGCCACTTGTATGTGGACTAGCACCAAGTTTCAAGTATGTCATATCGTAGTGGTGAATGTATTCGTGCAACAAGACATCTGTAAGTGTTTTAATGGCAACTGTTTTTTTCTGAATTGCCGTTTTATTGTAAAGCGTGATAACCATAGACATAGTTCTGTAGTTACCGAGTTCCTTGCTTTTAAGCGAACCCCTTGCATTAGTTGCGTGAGGTTGAGCCTTATCAGTTACAATCACTTTGCAAGAAGGCATCCCAAACTTTTCATTCAGATAATCACACAACGCTTGTGCATTTTTCTGTCGGTCTGTTGTGGTGTCTTTGCTTGCAAGCATTTTTGCAAATTCTTTTTTACTGAACTTGTTTAATGCAACGGTTTCGATTCTGTTTGACCTTTCGTAGTCTTTTGTTTCAAGTCTATTCATAGCATTTAGCCCCCTTGCTATACCTAATAGATTATAACCCTATAGCTAATTTACCCTGTTAAAACTGAAGCAACGAAAAGCAACCGATTTTTAGTCGGTTGCCTAACGAGGAAGGTTAGTATGAACTTTAATACTTAATGTCGTCTATCTTTTCGCCACAACCCCATTTTTTTGTTTTTGAATTGTAGCGAAGGATTCCAAGTTCATTCATTTTGGAAGTTACCCAACAGTTCTGACCACGAAAAGCCGTGTTCATAGATTCCATCTCACCCTTCCAATTTTTCTTACCATTGAATCGGTTGAGGTCTGAAATGTTCCAATAACCACTTTTTACAAACAAATCAATCCTACTGAATTCTTCTGTTCGATGTGCCTTTACAAAGTCGATTAACTTTGTGTACTTCGTCAACTGACCTAATTCGTTCTTAGGTCTTGTAAGCGTGTAAGAATTAAATACCCCCATAGCGTATCCCCTTATTATTTGTATTATTATAACCTTGTTTTATACTTACCCTGGCAAACATTTTAAAATACAAAAAGCGTGGGCATTGAATTACCCACGCTAGTTTTTTAGCCTTCGATGTACATAACCAAATCAACACTATCTGCAAAGTTCTTTTCTTCAAGACTGCTCATAAGCGTGTCACGGTCTGATTCAGAAAGGCTTTCAATCTGCCTTACCAATCTACCGTAAAAGCCTTGACTCTTTGCCAAACTTCTGAAAGTGTCCATAATCTGATTTCTATCCATAGTATGTGTCCCCCTTAGACATCTATAAGATTATAACCCTAGACAGTGTTTACCCTGCGATAAATTTTTAAAATAAATTATCGGCAAGGCTTTTGTATTACCTTACCGATTTTCTGCTTTTATGCTACCATAGAAGAATCAAACATTCCGAATCTTTCATAGAAGTCCAACTGTCTTTTACCTTCGTCTGTAATGTGGTGTGTGGCATCGTGTCCAAGATTATCTCTTGTAATCCAACCAAGTGCATTGAAGTATTTGATAGGAAAACCAAGTCTCTGACCAAGTTCACAAGCCTTTACTTCGGTCTTTTTATAAACCAAGTTTTCAAGTTCGCTTTCGGTGTATGACCCACTAGCGATAGCATTTAAGATAGCAAAGGCTCTTTTGCGTGTACGAATCCCATTCCAAGCCTCATTGCCTTCGATTTTTTCTGCATAAGACTTCAAAGCGTTTGAATAGTTTTCTTTTGCGTCTAAAAGTTCTGAAGCCCTTGCCTTGTATGACTGTGAATCGGCATCACAACGCTTTTTAGCGATTTCTGAATAAGCACGGTTTTTGCGTTCGATTGACCAACTAGGGTCTACTGATGCAAGTGCTTTTTTGTATTCTTCCTTGTGGAGTTCTTTTTCCATTTTGATTTCTGATTCAATCTTTGCGATTATGTCCGAAAGTTCTTTTCCTTTTGGTGTGTCGTTGAATGACTTGCCATAAGTTCCGATAATGTCTTTCTTTGCCATAGTATTTATTCCCCCTTACTATTGCTTTATACCTTTATATTATTAACCATGTGAATAGTCTATCCTGCAAGAAACAATAAAAGCGTAAACTTTTTTACAGTCTACGCTTTTACAAAATTCCTAGTTTGTTTCAAGCAGTTTGAGTGTTTCGTTTTCCAAGTCAATCCCAAGCCGTTCCATAGTGTCAAAGTCACAATGTCCGTCTACTACTATTGACTTTTCAAATTCTTCGTAGTTCGGCTCAATGCCGTTTTTCCAACACCAACATTCATAATCACCCCAATCTGCAAAGTTCTGAATGTAATGTGTTTCCTTATCGTAACTAGGTGCAAATTCAGTTTCATTTGCGTAAACGCTACTGATTGCCACGATTGCGATAATTACAGATACCAATTTTTTCATTTTTGTTTCCTTATGTGGAAACATCCTTGTTTCGTTTTTAGTTTTACAATTCCGTTTGTACCTTTATTATTATAACCTTACGCATTATTTACCCTGCAAAGGTTTCCGAACAAAATAAAACCCTAGCACTTTGCTAGGGTATTCCGTTTGACTTTTTACAGTTTAACGGATGTTTTCTTTTTTGAATGTACGGAAAGCAACTGACCAATCTTCATTGAAGTTTGGAATAGGGTTTGCTTTTGACTTGCCGAATGTTACGACACCACTGATTTCGTGGTCTTTAAGGGCAGACTGTACTTTTTTCTGCTCATCCTCAGACAAGTAAGAAAAGTCCAAGCCACGAAGATAGTCGCTAGACTCTGCCATAACGAATACAGTTCTTTTTGCAACTGTACCATCTGCCTTAGCGTAAGTGAATGAACGAACAACTGATTTTGCCATAATTAAATCCCCCTATGGTCTTTTATCTTTTTAAGGCTTTTTGCCTTACACCCTTATTATTATAACCTTATGATAATTCTATCCTGATAACTGTTTGTCAGGGTAAACATTTGATATGTTATAAGATTGTGTCTGACTAATCAATCTTTTTGAAAATTACTTGACAAAAATAAAAGCGTGACCTAAAATAAAAGGTACACGCTTTATTTTATTTTAAATAAAAAACTCTAGAAAAATAAATAAAAAAGGCAAGGTTTTTAGCCTTGCCATTTTCTTTTACAGAACTTCGATTCCGAATCGTTTTATTGGGTCTTTTTCAGTCGTAATACCAAAACTATTGTCTTGATTATACCAATAGTTGATAAAGCCAACCAAACCATTAAGGTCATTTGTAGTAACCGAAATGTGTCCGAAATCTTTTGGGTCATCTTTTATGTGGTATGAACCACCATTTTCTGCAAGTTTTTTTGCGTCTGCAAAGAAATCTTTTTCACTTTCTGTGAACCGACATTCAAACTTGAACATACATTGTCCCCCTTTATGTATTCAAGATTATAACCTTGCCAGTTCCTTACCCTGGAAACGAGAAAAGGCACGGACTTTTAATCTCGTGCCTAAAAGTGAAAATCTTAAAAGGGGGATTTTAAGATTCAAATTTTCTGTTAAGTTTATTGAACTTTTTGTAAATGTCGATTGCCAACTTTTCTGCGTCTTTGAACGAATCAGACTTTGACAATTTGCCGTTAAGACATTTCACGGCATACTTGCCGTCTTTTGTCTTTTCAATCATCGGCATGTGTTCGTGTGAAGTACATACAATGTACCACTTGCCGTTAATCTGTTCTTTGCCCCATTTGTAAGCCTTTGCCATAGTTGTTTTACCTCTTGTTCCATTTATTATAACCACAAAGCATTTCTACCCTGTGGCTTTCCACATTTTCTACGCTACCTTCGCAAGTGCCATCATAGCGTGTGCAATCTTTTCTGCTTGTGGAACAAACACGCTATCAATCTGATTATCTGTCAAAGCGTCAAGAATGTTCTGACATTCACTGACAACCTTTTCCATAGATTGATTTATTGCGTTATACTGAAAGTCGTTAAACTTCCCATTAAGGAAATCACCGAACGCTTGAATCTGTGTCAAAATGGCTCGGTCTTTCATTGCCTTGACATTTTCGATAATGTCTGAACTAATACAAACTTTTTCGTTAGCCATAGGTCAAATCCCCTTATACCCAAAAGATTATAACCATATGACAATGCTACCCTGATAGGTAAAACTTTTTAGGATTTAGCAACTGTCACTTTTTTTATTTAGACAGTTAGTAAACCCTAAACTGAAAGTTAGCACGAAAGTGTATTATGAATACCGTCTGTGTATGGTACAAGATTTGCGTCAATTTCCATTTCTTCTGACACTTCCAAGTCAAATGTACCACCACACTTTTCTGCAACTTCTTCGCAAATTCTTTTCAAGTCTGCACAATCATAAGTATCGCTTGTATGACAACCACAACTGTGAAGAATAGTACGGAAGTCCATTGGGTGCAAGTAGATAGAACCTTGAACACCTACCAAGTATTCTGTGTCATCAAGTCTTGCGTGATGCCAAAAAACACTTTTAATTTCGTTCCAAGCGTTATGCCAAGCATTAGCCGTTTCTAAATCACGATAGCCTTTACCCCAAAAGTAAATGTTGTTGAATGTCCCTCTTACAACTACTAATTTTTCCTTTAACATAGTTGAATCCCCCTTATACTGATTACATTATAACCTTGCCAGAACTTACCCTGGACAAACAAAAACGGCTTACAACTTAATGCAAGCCATTTCGGATTTTTTAGGTTTATGGTTTAGTAACCGATGCCCCACCAAACATTATTACCCCAACTTCGCAAGTCACCTTCAAACTCATTGATTTCGGTATCATAGGCATAATGATTTTTGCCTTCAAACTTCCAATCGTGTTCGTGGTGCTTTCGGTATTCGTGGTATTTTCCGTTAGTCCAAGCCTTCAAGTCATACTGAATGAATGGCTCGCCCTCGTAAACACCGATTGATTTTTCCAACTGACCCTCGTGCTTACAAGCCATAATAGTCAATTCAGAAATGCCATAAGCGTAATTGCCTTTGTGGTTTCTGTCTGCAACCTTGTCAAGTTTATCTTTGTCATTCAGAACAACCTTAAAGATTGCCGAACAAACTCCGTCTGTGTCAACGCTTTCAAGTTTTACAGTGCCGACTGACTTGAAAACTGAATTGATTGTTTTCTCAAGTGCTTTCAACTCTGTGTCATCAAAAGCCATAAACTTCTTGCCAACGAACTTTCCAAACTTTGCCATAATCAAAATCCCCCTTGATTTCGTTTATACCTTATACATTATAACCTTATGGGATGTTTACCCCGTGAACAAACAATTAGAGCCTTGCATTTTATCTGCAAGGCTTATTCATTTTTCAGATTGTTTTAGTCAAGTGGAATGACTTCTGCAAGTCCTTTTTCTTTCAATTCAAAAAAAGACTTACATTCCAAGTCAATCAAAAAGCCATAATCGTCACCGAAAACACGGCTCAATCTTTTGTCTGCTCTTTCGCAAGCCTTGTAAATCTTTTCTGCTTTGCGTGAATTCGTATCATAACCGAGATTGTAGCAAAAGTCGGTAAGGTTTATGCTACTACGGAAAGCCATACCGTCAGACGCATAGCAAGAAATGGCACTGATTGCACCGTCGCCATCTTCTGCATTAGGGTCTACGATTGAACCCCAAAAATCAAACGAAAATCTCTTGCGTGTCTTGCAATTCATTACAGAAACACGGTTGTGCTGGTTTGCCGAAGAATCCCAATAAGGATTGTCCTTTTCACAAGCGTGGTCAACAAGAATACGGATTGTTTCGTTGTTGTTTTCGTTTTTAAGTTTAAGACCAAACATAACTTTGTCCCCCTATGCCTTATATATTGTAACATTAACGGTGTCTATCCTGCAAGTTTTTCAACAATCTTTGGGAAGAAGAATAATTCCCCAAAGTAAAGAATCCAAAAAACAACATCAAACAAGATACATCCCAAGATTGCCTTAAAGAATCTTTTATCGTTTTTGAATACACCGATAAAAAAGAAAACTACTCCCAAAGTCATTAAAAGCATAAGCAACCCCTAGAAAAACATTTTTCTAAGTTTTTTAGAAACACAAACGGCAACCACGCAACCCAATGTAAATGCACAAAAGCCAAGTGCGAACGGTGAACCGTCAAACCAATTATTGAAAGCGTAAGCGTGTCCTTCGAAAGAACCACAAGCAAACAACCAATCAAAACCTTTTTCCATAACTTCCAACATAATTTTTAACCCCCTAATTATCGTTGATACCTTATCTATTATAACCTTAGACAGTATTTACCCTGATAAAAAGAAAGGGGCAAGCACGGCATAGGAAAGGGGGATTTCCTAAGAAAAAAGCCGTGAACTTGCCCCGAAAAATTTTTCTGTTAATTATGTATTTTTCAGATAGCCGTTTCAAGGCTATTGATTTCCCTTATCAAATCTGAACAGATACAAGCCATGTCTTTCAAGTCGCTTTTTGTAGCGTTTACATTATCCGTTACAAAAATAGTCCTAGCAAAATGACTGTAAAACTTATCAAATTGTTCTTTCAAATTTGCAATGTAATTCAAGTGTGTACTTGAAGATGGGTTTTCGTGAATCATTGTCTGAACTGTTTTTTCCATAGCAATACCTTTATTATAACCTAGCGTGAAATCTACCCCGAAGGGTAGAATTTGTTTTTAGCCTTTTACACGCTTAATGTAGCACAGTTCGGAATCGCCACCGTACTGAACACCGTGATACTTCTTGTCGCCAATCTTGAACCAAACATTTCTCTGAATGTAAGCAATGTTATGATAACCAACAGAACCATAAGCCTTTATTTTCAAAGTTCCTGGCCAATTGCGAATTTCATAGCTTTCAGAGTTCGCATAGCCACTTCTGAACTTGTAAGGGTTTACGGCATTTTCGACATGAAGATACTGAACAACACGCTCGCCTTCTTTAAGGTTTTCAAGTTCCTTCAAGTCACGCTTGCCACAACAAGCAAAGCACACCTTGTGTCCGTCTTTATCAGTTCCGTACCCAGTGTCAAAATCGTAATGCTTTACGAACTTGCCACCACAGTCAAAACAAACTTCTTCCATTGTAATTCTCCTTATACCTTACAGATTATAACCCTACAAGTTTTCTACCCTGCAAGTTGAAGTTTTTCGACTTCTTGATAAGAATAAGAACTTACATATGGAAATGGGTCATAGAATGGGTCGTCCTCATCCATAGAATAGGCTTCCAATTCTTCTTCTGCCGTTTTGTTCTGACAGTATTTTTTTACTTCTTCTTCGGTACATTCGATAACACCATTCAAGTATTTGTGTCCGTCTAATGTTTCCCAAATTACAAAAGTCTTTTTCATTGGTATTTTCCCCCACGCTAGATTTATTATAACCTAGCGTGGGGTTTACCCTGACTACTTCCAAAGAAGTGCTTGTGGGTATTCGGCAATTCGTTCTGCCGTGTGTTCGATTGCTTTAACCCAATCGTAAGTTCCGTTTTTGATTGCCTTTTTGATAGCAATTACTTTTTCTGACTTTTTAGCCATAGTGTTACCCCATGTATGTGAATTTTTTGCCTACATTATAGCGAAGTCTTGAACTAACCCCACTACGCATAAGGCTTTCATAGTTTTCTGCTTTTTCAATGTATTCCATAGGAATCTTTACAGTAGCAGTACCTTTACATTCCCAATCACCACTTGTGTAGCCAACTGAAACAAAATAACCACAACCACTTGAAACTTGCTTCATCCCTTTTTTCCAAACTTCAAATTTAAGTGTGTTACCTTTTCGTGAAAGATACTTGAACTTGTATGAGGGACTGTGCCAGTCCCAATCGTCCCAAACCCAACCTTTTTCACTGTATGATTTTACTTCTTTGTTCCGTGAATTGATTGTTTTGATGTCCATTGTATTGTCCCCCTTGACACCTTATTTATTATAATCTTACGGATTATTTACCCCGATAGCCAATTCTACCTTCTTTATCAGTGAAGATTGACTGAATGTGTTTTTTTACATCGGCTATATCTTCTTTTTTCAAATCTGTTGACACCAAGCAACCACCAAGATAAAAACCAACCTTTTTCGGTATGTAATCATAACCGTAAACACGGTATTCCTTAAACATTCTGTCATATTCATAGCCAACAAGTGCTAATTCGTGATAAATGTATGGGTCTTTATCGTCAAAGACATCTTCAAAGTATGTATAATTCTTTTTCATTGTTGACACCTTATAGTATATTTATTATAACCTTATCGGAAATTTATCCTGACAACTTTAATAAAAAAGCAAGGGTGGCAAGGACACCGAAGTCACTTACCACCCCAAAATGCAAGTCACACGATTTGCGACTATTCGCGGCTAAAATCTCATTATACTTATAATCTACCTTAAAACTTTTATGTTACGGATAGTGCATAAGCGTTTCCTTTCAAAACTGTTGTCGCACCGTTGCGACTTTTGTCGGTTACAGAACCCATAGCATCCACCGTCTACTTCGTCTGCAACCTTGAATTAAGTTCTAATACTCGTCATAATTATAAACTACTAAAACCTAATTCTGCTAAGTCATAAGCCGTCCTTCCACGCTTGTGGTACTTAAACTCATTACTTCTCGATTAGTTGCCGATTGTGGTCTCTTACCACCAACAACATCCTATTCGCTGCTATGCCTTTATTATTATAACCTTTTCGGTGTTTACCCTGCAAGGTTAAAATTCGATTTTGTCAAGTTCTGCACGAATCTTGTTCAACTTGCTTTCAACAGTTTCAACATAGAAATTGTTTACTTCACCAACTTTTCCACCGTCTGTAAGCGATTTCTGAATAGCGTCAAGTTCCTTACGAATGTTCCGTTCGATAAGTGCCAAATCTTTTCCTTTCATTTCGTTGCCCCTTATACCTTTATTATTATAACCTTATCTGTATTTACCCTGGAAGCCCAGTAAACTCCCAAGCCTTTATATATACGCATATATAATAAATAATAATTAAAAATAAATAAAAATAAAAAAGCCGAAAAAAACAATAAAAAAGGCTAGGAATTTTCCTAGCCGTTATCTTTATGCGTTCTTTAATCCACTTAAAAGGTATTCGATTACCTTTACAGTCCAACCGTTGCCAACCCCATAGATACGCTTACTGTCTGACTTCAAGACTTTTGTGTAATTGTCTGGAAGTGTCTGCAAGCGTTCTGCCTCAATCGGATGGATGTAGCGATATGAAGTGCCACCAAGCCAAATGTTACACTTATCACGACCACAAGCCGTAATAGTAGGCATTTTGCCGTCAATCCTTGCCCTATTCTGTTGTGAATACCAACCTTTGCCACTTGAGTCCCATTTTACTACACAACCGTCTGCCGACACTTTCATAGTGTCTTTGTACTTGTCAAATGACTTTACCTTGTAGGTATTGTCATAAATGATTGACTGAACTGTGTCTGTGCAAGGTTTCGGCTTTGCACCTAATGGAATGTTAGTCCAATAGTAACGGTGTCTTACTTGTGCCGAGAAGTCTGCCGAATTCAATTCGATAGGCTCGTGTCCGAAGGCTTTTGTGATTTCTGCCTTAATTTCGTCTGACATACTTGCATTGTTTTCATACAAGTAGTATTTAGGCTTTGCCTCACGCAAGGCTCGCATATACTGATTGAACAATTCAAAACCAAAACCACTTGAAGTAGTTTCACGGTTATTGCTACCACGACTGATAGACCAATAAGTGCAAGGCGAGCCACCAATAAGCAAGTCATAAACACCCTCTTTGTATTCTGCATTGAATACATCGCCTTTGTGTTCAATGTCCTTCCAATTATCTTCTGAAACGGCAATAGCATTTTCGTCAATTTCATAAGCCGTGTACTTGCCAACTTTCAAACCAAGTCTGTCAAGTGCAACACGACCACAACTGATTCCGTCAAACAAAGATAATACATTAACTATTTCCATTGTTAGTTAATCCCCCAAATTTGATTTATACTTTATAAATTATAACCTTGAAAGAGTTCTACCCTGATATATTAATAAAGGCACGGATTTTATTTCTCCGTGCCGTTTATTCTTACTTTCTTAAAACCCAAGTGGCTTTAATACTGTCTGTCGGAATGATTGGTGTAACCCACGCTTTGTAAACATCGTTAGCCAACAACTCCTTCCAATTAGGCTTTTTAGCCTTTTTCTTTTTCATTAGCACTCCAAGCCAAGTTTCTTCATAAGAACACGACCAACGGCAAATTTAATGTCGTCATCGTTCCAAGTACCATTTTCTTTGAAAGCCGAGGTTTCTACAACATCTGCAACTACTTCGTCAAGAATAGCACGGCGAATGTCATAAACATAATCGTCTGAAATTGCCGACTTCAAGTTTCTGTCCAAGAAGTAGTGAACATCGTCTTTGAGTCTTTCATAGTCTGTCTTAATCTCTGGCCACATAGTTTATCCCCCTATACGATTATTATTATAACCATACCAGTTGTTTACCCTGGCAAAGTGGTAAGGACATAAATGTCCCTACCAAACTTTTTACTTATTCAAGATTTCTTTAAGCATGCCTTTAATTGTTCGTGTATCACCAACCAACTTGAATTCCTTTGTTTCAAAGTTGTCGCCACAAACAAGCGTTACGACATTATTTTCCAAACAGAATCCATAGTCGATGTAGTGTTCAAAGTCATCGTATGGGTCATTAGGTTGCTCTTCAATCCCACAAATTTTCTGCAATTCCTTAGTAGGATTGAAATTCAGTTCTGCAATTTTGCCGTCCTCGCCCATGTCAATAATCATTGTATCCGTAAGTGCCTTGACATACTTTTTTACAAAATCACCAAAGTTTTTCATTTCGATTGTAGGTAATTTTTCTTTTGCCATTATGTTTATTCCTTTACATTTACAAGATTATAACCTTATGGTATATTTACCCCGTGTGAATAACAAAAAGGCAAGCAACCAATTAAGGTCACTTGCCTAGCAATTCTTTTTTAGTTACCACCCCAACCTTGATTTGGGTCATCCCAACAAGGTTTTGCACTTTCGTAAGGGATTTCATACTGAACAATTTTCAACGGATACTTCATAGTTGCCGTTGTGTTGTAGTTACCCTTTGCAAACTTGCTTATGTTTTTGTCCTTTGGTGTGAAGTACAAGTCTATGCCGTCAATTCTGTCGTCACCCAATCCGTTCCACTTTGCCAAAACGGAATAAGCGTCTACGGCATTGCCGTCATCGTCATAGAATTCGCCATAACCTTCGTAGTTATGCTTTACCTTGTAAGAACCACCACCGAACTCCTTTGGAATTAAAAGGAAAGCGTCTTTTGTGCAATTCTGCAATCCTTTACGGATGTCGTGGCAAACAAGTGCGTGTTCTGAATCAGAACAAATCCAACTGAACATTCCCATAGTTTAGTTATCTCCTTATGCCGATAAGATTATAACCTTAAAGGTTACTTACCCTGATAGCATCTTCGATTGACATAACGCTTGCCGTATCACGATAATAAGGCAACCTTAACAAAGTGAACATAGCACCCAAACAAGTCTTGAATTTCTGTGCGTAGGTCAAATCAGAAATACATTCAACAACAAGTTTGTCTTTTTTCTGCAAGAACATAGCACGATGATTGCCATTCTGCATTTTTGTTTTACCTACATAGATAACATACTTCTTTTCCATAGTTTTCCCTAGACTAAAAGGGCGATTGCTCGCCCCTTGCGTTTTAGTCGTCTAAATCGTCAATCGCATCCTTCAAGTAAGGGATAAGATTGTTGATAACTTCTTCTTTGGTAGAACCATTTACAGAAATACCACTTTCGTTATCGCCACCCAAGAAGATTGAGTATCCACTCTCACCACCTTCTTCCCACTTTACGAATGAAATGCCTTTGTCGATTACATTTTCCATAGTGCTTTATCTCCTATGCCTTATCTATTATAACCCTATGGGGTGTTTACCCCGTAGAAGTTATTTCTTTTCCTTACGGATTTCAAGCATTTTATCTGCCAAGTCGTATGCCATTCGTACAGTTTCGTCTGCACTGTTCATAGGTTTCTGCAACAAAGCGTTTAATGCGTTCATAGCAAATTGGTCACGCAATGTCGGTGTATTTTCCCTAATGGCATCACTTGCCATTGCCATTCTTTCGGCTAACACATAGCCTTCCTTAGTTTCCCAAACATTCATAAGTTATCTCCACTGATGGATTGTTACGGCAAATTCCCTTCCGTCTTTTGTCTGCATTACAAAGCCGACATCGTGTGTGCAATAGCCACTATCTTCGATAGCAACGATTGACTGAACATCGTCCTCGAACTCATCTGAACAAATGTCCATTAACTGTTCTTTGATTGTGTATTCATCCATAGGTTTAATCTCCTTATACCTATAAAATTATAACCTTGCAAGGTATTTACCCTGACAAGGCTATTTTCAGTTTAGCAACCCCAAAGGTCGTCTACTTCTGTCTTGCGTTCGAGCAACTGTGAAACAATTGAACAGTATCGGTCGTATTCGGAACTGTTAGGGTCACAAGCACTCATTCCCTTACTGTAGAAATTGATTGCCGAACCCCTTGCCATTTCTTTTGTTTCACGATAGCAAGTTACCTTTACTTTTTCGTTTAATTCGTCTGCCGAAAAACGAACCTTACCACTGTCGGTTACATACACGCAAGCCTTTCTGAACTTTGCCATAGATTATCTCCTATACCCATAAAATTATAACCTTGCCAGTTGTTTACCCTGAATAAAATAAAAAAGGGGCAAGTTCTGCCCCTTGTTGTTTATGCAACAATTTCAAGTTTTTTTGTAAGTTCTTCGTGTTCTTTGGCAAGTCGGAATTCGATTGACTTTTTTGCAAGTTCCATCCAACCCTTGCCATCAGACTCAAGTGCAATTCTTAATTCTGTTAGAACTTGTTTAATTTCAGAATCACTAGGTTTTGTCTTTGAAGATTGACCCTCATACTCGTACTTGCCAATCCATTCAGGAATAGTAGGAATAATCAAGTTGTTAAAAAAGTAGAGCGTATCATCTTTAGGCTCATAACGGAGCTTATTGAACCAAACCCCTATTACAATGTTATTGTGTTCGTCACAATTAAACAGAAATCTCGCTCCGTCTTTTCGTAAATCTTCGGAATTTGCGTATTCTGTGTATTGCTTACAGAAATCGAAAACTTCCTTCATTATTGTTGCCAATCTGTCGGCAAGTTGATACACTTCCAAGTCACGCTCTGCGATTTTTTCTGCAATTTCAAAACGCAACTTATCGTTTGATTTTTTCAAATCTTCTAGGTAATTGTCTTTCATTGTTTCCCCCTTATGCTAGGATAATTATAACCCTAGCATTGGTTTACCCTGGGCAGTTTAGATAATAAAGTTTTTACGAATTTCTTCGTCAAAGAACATCTGTGTTTTCAATGAGAAAGCCTTCGCATTTTTCTTTACATAGGTTGCCGACCAATTACTTGTAGAACAAATGTCAAATCCGTCTTTATTGTTTATAATGGCGATTTTCAATCCGTTCTTTGTCTTATTGACCTTCAATTCACAACCAACTGTTTTTGCCCTTTTTGCGTAATCCTTAATGTTCATAATGTTTCCTTGTGCAAAATAAATTATAACCTTACAATAGAACTACCCTGAATAAAATAAAAGCCTACCCTATTGTTAGGGTAGACTATCCGATTTTATTCTTCTTCGATTTTGTCTTTGAAGAACTCGGCAATTTCTTTTTTGGAATAAGAACCGATGCTTACGCCTTCTTGTTTCAAAAATTCCTTGACATGGCGAAGGGTTGTATCGCTTGCATCCCAAGAAGTTGTAAGTGCAACATTTCCATTACGGATTCTGACAACTTCATGTCCGTAGGAAATTAAAGCCTTGTCGCCATTAGGCTCAACAGAAACAAGTGCCTTGCCATAAAAAGATTTTCTTGCATCAAATCTTGCAGAAAGTTCGTAATAATTTCTTTTCATTGTTTGTATCTCCTATACACCCATTAGATTATAACCTTGCAATGTTGCTACCCTGCAAGGATTTTGGAATTACTTGTGGCTTGTTCCAAAGTTGCGTTTATGCCATTTTGCAAAGCCTTCAACGCTACAAGGATTACCCCAATTTTCAAACTGTTTTACAGTGATTTCTCCGTCACGGCAAAGTCCGTCTGTAAAAAATGTCCAAGACTGTTGCATTTCATAGTAGTCGTTGAACCCACCTTCAGAAAGATTTACAAAAGATTTCAAAGCGTTTGCCTTAGTCATAACTTGTATCTCCTTATACCTTTCTTATTATAACCTTGCCGAGTTTCTACCCTGCAATAAAAAAGAAAAGCCACCAAAAAAGGTGGCTAGTCTTTTGCAGTAGATTTCCGTCAGAAAAAACTAACGGATGTTTTCTTTTTTGAAGGTACGGAAAGCACCTTTCCAAGCGTCATCAAATCCTTCGATTTTATGACCGTCACCTTTGCCGAAAGTTACGACATCGGAAACCTTGTGGTTTGCCAAATTTGTCTGAACCTTCTTCTGCTCGTCCTCAGACAAGTGTGCGAAGTCCAAGCCACGGATGTAGTTTGAATCTTCTGCCATTACGAACACTGTGCGTTTTGCAACAGTTCCATCTGCCTTAGCGTAAACAAATGTCTTAACCATTATCGGTTCTCCTTATGCTTTATCTATTATAACCTTATGGGGTTGTTACCCCGATAAAGTTTTTATGCCTTGTGAAAGTTCCATTCGCCTTTGTACTCGTCAACAAATGTTCCGTAGCACAACTGTAAACCATCGTTAAAAAATTCTTCTGCCTTTGCAGAATCTTCCTTGTCGATTGCGAAAGCCCAATCTTGATAGTCGTCATTTTCCAATGTTGCGTGAATCAAAATGTTTTCGCAAATCAAGTAAACCTTATCACCATGAAAGCAAACATTTCCATCTGCGTCAACTGGAAGGCTTGCTTTAAGTTTATCCAAATCTACTTCCATAGCGTATCTCCTTATGCCCTACAGATTATAACCATAGGGCAACGCTACCCTGTTAAGGAAGTTCGTAAACCTTTCCTTCTTCGTCAGAAACATTAAGCCATTCTTTTGGAATGGAAAGTTTTCTTCTCATGTATGACACATCGGCTAAATCACGAAAAAAAGCGTAACAAGTCTTTTCTTCTATGTCGCCGTAAAAACCACCATTTTCTTCCATTCTTGCCAAGAAGTATAAGCGTGTTGGTCTGTCAATTTCTTCATTAGGTCTGAAATGAACCATTAGCATAGTTTTAATCTCCTTGTAACTTTTTTATTATAACCTTTCCGGATTTCTACCCTGAAACAAAAAGCAACCGATTTTTGAAGTCGGTTGCTAGAAAAGTTCAATTAAAAAACTGACAGATAACCGTCTGTTTTCAAGTCGGCTACAAGTTCACGGCTTGCAAGGTTATCAAATGACTTATTCATAAGTCGGCAATTTGTTTCACGCAAGCAAGGCTCACCGTTCAAGTTCTTTGTTTCACACAAAAGAATGTAGTTCTTTATGTTCTTGCTTGTGTAAGGCTTTTTCTGAACACGGATGTAAAAGTCTGTGTTTTCTGCAACCTTTACACCGTTACCCCATTCAATGTCGTATTTTGCACGGCACTTTACAATGTCTCCAATCTTGAATGTTTTTGCCGTTGCTTTCTTTTCTGCAAGAGCCTTCAACTGTTTTTCAACCCACACTTTATCGTCATCGTTTGACGGCTTGAAGGCTTTAAGTATGCTTGAAGGAACACCACTTTCATAAGGATTGCACTGAATGTCCTTATAGTAGAATTCACCTTTGCTTTTTGAACCCTTCATCAAAAGAACCCAATCTTCACCTTTTGGACTTTCCATAAGGTAGTAGAAATTGTTTCCTTTCTGAACTGATTTCTTAATCTTGTGATTGTACTTTGGAAACTTTGCCATTTCATCTGCCATACAATCTTTAAGGCTTTTAGAGCCAACATAGTAACTTGTCCAACCCATAGTGGAACCCCCTTATAGCAAACAGATTATAACCTTACGAAATGTCTACCCTGCAATAAAAGTAAAAGCCTTGCCAACTGACTGACAAGGCTTATTTTGATTACAGATTTTCTTCGATGTAACGCTTTGCGATATCACACAGTACATTATTGTCAAGATTGTCAAATGCCCAATCTTCGTCAATGTCGTCTTTATCTACAAATCCGTTATCGCCTGCCCAATCACGAGCTGCGTTGTTAAATGCATCTGAACTCTTGCTATTTTTAATAGCGTCAATGATACCTTCGCAAGAATCTTCGCTTACTTCGTCATCATTGATAATGTCAATTGCACGGTCGATGACTGTTTCGTTTTCTGCCGTTGCGTATTCGTTTTCGTCACCGATTTCAAATCCGTTCTGTCTTGCAACCTTAATGATTTCATTGAAAGTTGCTTGTGTGATTCCGTTGTTGTGTGAACCCATCTGCAAGTGGTCGATAACCATAGCAACTGAACTGTCGATAGTCGGCTTGTTTGCGACTACACGCTTTTCAACAATCTGCTCGATAGAATCTGCGAGTTCTGACAAGATTTCTGACTTTTCCATTGTGTTAATCTCCTTATGTCTTAATTATTATAACCTTGTGGGGATTTTACCCCGACAAGTTTTTACGCTACCAAAACTTCTTTTGGAAAGACCCATTCGCTAGTGTCAATGTGATTTTCTGCGTCAAGTCCAAAGATTTCTGCAAAAAATCCACTTTTCTTTGCAAGGTCACCAAAGATTTCTTTGTCGCCTATGTGCAAGTCAAATTCACTTCCGTCTTTTGTCTTAAAAGAAGTCCAAAGTTCATTCTGTGAAATTGGCCAATAGTCTGTAAAATCAATTACTTCTGAAAAGCCGTCTTTGTTAGGATTAAGCATTACACCTATTCCAACCTTTACAACCTTACAAGTATGCTTTATACCACCTCTTTCAAGTTCCTTATCAAAGGGTACTGACTGAAAGCCAAAAACAACAGTTGATTCGCTAGAAATGTCTTTAAGTTCCATAGCATTATCTCCTTATGCCTATAAAATTATAACCTTGTCCAAGTCTTACCCTGGACAAGGTCACTTGCTTAAAGACCTAAGATGGATTTTGCGTTTTCGATTTCACGATTGAAAGCGATTACGGAGTCTTTTTTACCCCTAGTCTGAAACTTGATGTGTCCGTTCCAAGTACATTCGTACCAATGTCTTTCTGACATAGGCTTAAGACGAAGTTCTACATACTTTCCGTCTTTTGTTATGTACTGATACCAACCAGTGCCATTCATAAGTGCTTTTGTTGCCATAGATTAGCCCCCTTATGCCTATAAGATTATAACCTTACTCGGAATCTACCCTGCAAGGTTTATTCTTCGTCATCTTCATCGATATCTGAATAAGACTCTTCCCATTCGATATCTTCTGCAGGACCGAAATCTGCATCGCACATAAACTGCTCGGCTTTTTCGTGAGCCTCTTTCGCATTTTCTGCATCGACATAGACTTCAACTTTTGCCGTCATACGATAAGTAACACAATACTTTTTCATAGTGTTTTATCTCCTTACACCTTAAAGATTATAACCTTACGCAACTTCTACCCCGTAAAAAGTTGCACGGATTTCGTCTGCTTTTTCGTTTGCCAATGTCCAATTATCTTTTCCCCTAGAAAAATCAGAAAAAATTGAGTTTATCGCATAGATTTCTACAAGGGTGTGCTTTGCATACAGTTCGTCTACAAAGTCCAGGCAACGCTCAAAAGCGTGTGGTTTTAAGTCTTTGTTAGGAAACTTCAATTCGCCAATGTCGTAAACATACACTGAAAGCAAATCTTCAAAGACTTCTGCCTTCTGCTTTTTATGATTGTAATGAACGAACGCAAGAACCATCATTCCAGCACAAAGTTCTTCTTCGCTTACTTCGCTTTCCTCAATGTCCTTTTTTGACAACTGTGGTTTGACGATGTTTTCCCAAACGGCTTTTCTTTCCTTGTCGTTGTCAAATGCAATATGCAACTTAATTCTATCATAGTCATTGCCGATTTTAAGGTCTGCAATTTCTACTTCGTCTATTTCTGAAATGTTCATTGTTTTCTCCTTATGCCATTATAATTATAACCTTACTTATTTCTTACCCTGTATAAATAAAAATAAAGGCAAGGTTTTTAAGCCTTGCCGTAGGGGGTCTTAGTCAAGAATCTTTACTAAAAAATTTCCACAAAGTTGTGGTATTTCAAAAGACAACTGTAAGTTGATTGCGTTCAAGATTCTGTCAAAAGCGTCATCTTCGTCAAGTTCGTAACTGTCGTCAAAGTAAACGGCTTGAATACCTTCCGTGCCACCATAGTAGCCGAACACCAACTGAATTCCGTCATTGTCAAACAGTCTTACAGTAGTAATTCCGTATGTGGCGGCGGCTAGGTCATAAGCCTTTTCAAGTTCTTTTTCGCCCATTTTGCTTGCCTCAAGTGGTGTGGGTGTATCTTCTACCTTAAAGTCGATAGTTCCAAAGCCGTCAACTTTTCCGTCAAAGACTTCTTTTACACGAGCCACAACCAACTTTGCAAGGTCGGCTTTACTTTCGCAAAAAGCGTAATTTGATACCATTGTATTTCTCCTTATGCCTTACCTATTATAACCTTGCAGAATATTTACCCTGCAAGGTTATACGGCTAATCTTTCAAGTCACTTTCCAACGAAGTTCATTGTGCGACCTAACTTGCACTGATAGGCTCGCATTTCAACACTTCCTGTATTTTCGAATTCTGAAAGACATTCTTCTTTCAGTTCTTCTGCGGAAAGGCGAGTCTTAAATTGTTCTTTCGCCCACTTATTCCACCAAGACTTCAAACCGTTTAGTTTATCAGTTCTTTTCATACCAACCCTCTAGTAAGAATTGTCCCATTCTTCTGTAAGGTCATCATAGGTGTCGCCATCTTCGATTGAATCAATTTCAATGTAATCTGCCGACATTTCCTTTTTAGCCTTTTCAGAATAAAGTTCCATTGCCTCAAACTTTTCTTTTGCCTCGGCTACTGAACTTGCATCAATGTAGACTTCGCTACGAAATGTTACTCTAACTGTCATTGTTTTATCCCCTATACTAACAACATTATAACCTTATCCAGTTGTTACCCTGAACAAGGTTATTTTTGTTTTTAGTTGATTCCACCTACCAACTTGCCTTCTTCCAACTTGTAGTAAAAAATTTCTTCGGACTGCAAGTATTTTTTCAAGCCGTCAATGTCGTCTGCCTTAACAAACTCTTCCATCTTATACAACTGCTCACGAGTAGGATAAAAAACTACTTGATTATCCAAATCACCACCAAGTTCACTGTTAGCCGTGATTGCGTCTTCCAATTCTTCTTCTGCAAAGTAATTGTATGCACCGTCAATCATAACTTCCAATGTCAAGTAGTCATTGCCGTCAAAAGTAATACTTCCAATACCTTTATTCATACCATTCTCCATTGTAAAGCAAAGGTTCTGTAATTGTATATCCACGCTCAAGTTCTTTTGCAAAAACTTCGTGCATATAATCATTCAAGAATCTTTCAAGTCTTTCCTTTTTGTCTTTTCTGTCTTGACCCATTTTCAATGTGCCGTAGTATTTTGACCATCGCCCCGTAGGTGTCTTTAATGGTACAAGAACTAACACTGTGTCTACTGCGGTACAAAAATAAGGTCTATGCTTTTTAGCGTATTCTGACTCGTGAAACTTTGTCATCATTTGCCCCCTATACCTAATAAATTATAACCTTGCAGAGTTTCTACCCTGCAAGGTTATTTGGCTTATGCGGCAAGGTCTGACATTTTCATGTATTCGTCTTTATGACTATTCCAACATTTCAAAAGGTAGTCCATCGCACTTTCAATGTCATCTTCGCTTTCAATGAAATAGTCTACATCGTAGACTTCGCCTTCTGTCGGTTCATAAGGCATAGTCCAGTCACAGTCAAAGTCACATTGCATAATGTTCTTATGCGACTGATAGGCAATCTTTGCACAAAGTTGATAACCGTCTTTGTGAAACGGTGTGTCATTGTCGCAACCGTTATCACCGTCATAAGTCCAACCAAGAACGATAGCAAAGTCATTCTTTTCAGTTTGACCATCTGCAAGCCACCAAAAGTATGTACCCTCTTCACCACCTTTCAAAGACTGAACGGCATTACGGAAACCATCTTTGAACTCAGAAAGTTTTTTCGTCATAGTTTATCTCCTATACCTACAAGATTATAACCTTACGGAAATCTTACCCTGTAATAGAATCAAAAAGGCTTGCAAATCAAATTGCAAGCCGTTCTTTTTACCATACCAAGCCAAGACTATCGTAAGCCTTGCCGATTTTTTCCTTTAACTTGTCTTTAAGTTCGTCAAAAGTTTCATAAGCAAACTCATCCAAGTAAATGTAATGATTGCCAATGTCTGAACCGTCTGCCGAAGTCATACCCATAAGCCTTGCCCAACTACCAATACTTTCACGACCATAACTTAAATCGTCATTGAAGTAACTTTCAAGGCGAGCCAAGTGCTTGCCGTTCTTCAAGTCATTACGATAATTGTCATTGTCATACAACTTCAACTGAACTCCGATAAAAGCTGGGGTGTCTGCATAGTAGTCGTGGTCAAAGTCGTTGAACTCATCCCAAAGTTTATCGTGCTTAGGGTCAAGTGTAAACTTTTCATTTTTGTCAAACAAAGACGGTGTAGGGTCAACCTGATACGGTGTATAATTATCATACCAATTTTTGAACTCGTCAAAAGTCGGAAATTCTTTAAGCCATTCTGCATTTTCGTCTTTGCCTTTAATGTTCCAATCATAGAAATCATACAAAGCTGGCGAAAGCAGATTGTCCAAAATCAACTGTGCATTTTTGGCACGATTTTTCTGCTCTTCATTACCACCGTCTTTGAATGTCAATTCACTATCCCAATGTGGTGTGTAATTTGCAGAAATAGTTACAAAGCCGTCTGTGAAGTTTATAAAGCCATCATAACTTGAACCGTCAGAAACATTGACATTCGGATAGAAGTCGTTGTTTTCAAACTTGTCGCCATCAAGCATAATGTCCTTAAGCTCTTCCATAGCGTTCATTTCTTTAATCATTGTTTAAGTCCCCCTATTTGATTTCGTTTACACCTATAAAATTATAACCTTACAAGGTTGTTACCCTGCAAGGTTAAAATCTTTTTAGCCGTTGTATTCCAAGTCACAGTTGTTGTCGAAGTCAAACACCCAATCAACCCCCGACCGTTCCCATTCCCATTCCCAACCGTTCTTGTCGCAAGCATCGTCAAAAGCACACTCAACAGAACCGTCAGATTCGTCTGAATAGTTTGCGGCTTTTACTTCTTCCTTTACAGTGTCAAGTTTTACACCGTTAGGAACAAGAACTCGAATGTTACCATACTTGCGTGACCTTCCGTACTCATCTTCCATGTAAATGGAAACAACATAGCGTGTGTGGTCTTTTGTTACAAGACCGTCTGATTTAATCATAGTGTATCTCCTTATGTTAGATTTATTATAACCTTGCACAAGTTCTACCCTGTGCAAGAAGGTTGTGTTACCACCAATTTACTTCTTCAAATGTGGAGCCGTCATTCAGTTCGTTACGGTCGTCTGCAAGATAAACTTCAATGTGGTCGCTATCTTTTCCAATAGTTCTTTCGACATTGGCAACGATACCACGCACACGCTTGTCATCTGCAACACCAACTTGCAAATCTTCGCCGACAGTAGGAACTGTCATTACTTTAACCTTGTAGACATTTCCTTTCCAATCAATTACCTTAATGCGAATCATAGATTATCTCCTTACAGTTTATAGTTTATAACCTTATAAGGTTTTTACCCTGGCAAACAAAAAAGGTGGCTTTTAAGCCACCCTTAATTTTAAGCACCAAGTCTGTCGAAACTTGCTTGAATGTAGTCCTTGCCGTTTACCATTTCATTCAGAACATCCCAACCGTTTGTTCCAATCCGATTCCAAGCACGGTCTAAATAGAACCCACGCATTGAATCAATCATGTCCAAAAGGTTTGCGATTGCAGAAAGTTTTTCCTTTACTTTTGTGCCGTCCATGTAACGGCAATTAGGAACGATTTCTGTCAAAAGGCAAGCACCAAGTCCGTATGAAATAATGTCCGACAAATCCAAGTCGTCATCGTCATCCAAGCCACAAGACTGTCTTACACGGTTACGAACCGTTTCATTCATAGAACTTTCAGACGGAATAAGATAAAGGTCGATTGCTACCTTTCCTTTATAATCGTCATCCCCCGTAAGTTCATACAAATCTTCGACACGAACGACATACTTGTATTCAAAGTTAAGACCATCCTCTTCGTGCTTGTAAGTCTTTTTTGTTTCGTAGTATGTTTCAGTTGAGTAGTCAATGTAAAATGGAAACATTCTTTTGAATGACTTTGCTCTTCCGTTGATTGTAGCAACATTATCTGCAAAAACCAATTTCTTAGACATTGTTAAGCCCCCTTATGCCTATCTTATTATAACCATAGGGTATTTCTACCCTGTGGCTTTTTAGCAATAACGGATTCCGTCTAATGCGTGAAACTCAGTGTCAATATGTTCTGCTATGGCTTTTGCCATTTCTTTTGAAGTCTTGAAATTTTCAAAAGAAAAATGCTTGCTTTTGCGTGTTTTTTCAGTCGTGGCTTGCGACCAACCGTCACAAGTTTTTACTACAATGTCGTTTTCGTCTTTACGGATTGCATAAAAGAATGAAGTTGTCTGACCTTTATAGTCCCAAACTTGAACCATTCTTTTAGGCAAGTTGTCTGACATTACACTACCACCAAGTCGGCTTGTCAAATCCAAGCCTAAATTATTCACTACTGTATAGTAAGATGACGCTTTCATAGTTTTCCTCACATCCACGAATCAAAACGAATCGAATTCTTTTCTGCAATCACGCCAACCCTCTACATAGGCATTGTTGATTGCTAACGCAACAGTCACCATCATTTCTACAAAATCGTGACATCCACTTGCTTTGAGGCTTTCACCATTTTTGTAGACGATTTCAAGATTTTTTCCATAGCGATTGATTGTATTTATTTCTGCTATTGGAAGTTCTACACTTGTTCCATAGTGTGTGTATGTAACTGTTTTCCTCATTGTTTTATTCTCCTTACCTTTAAAAAATTATAACCTTGCAAAGTATTTACCCTGCAAGGTTATTTTATTTTAGTCCAAAGATTTTACATAATCCAAGCCGTCTTTGACCCAAGCCTTTAATGGCTCAAGGTCGCCAACAACTTCAAATGTTTCTTCTTCAACATCACCGTCATAATCGTATGGGTGGGAAACTTCAATAAAAAATTTCCCATTATCTGCTACAATTAACTCGGTGTCCCAAGAACCGTCTGGAGCGTGGTCATCCAAATCTTTCAAAAAATCTTCCTTAGACTTGAACATTCCACAGTCTGCAAAAAAAGAATCATAAACGGCTAACAGAAAATTATAGCCTTTTCCATAATCGCAGTTTTCGTCTAATGGAAGGATTTCCCTTTCGTCATAGTCAAAAAAGTTCTTACTGATAAAGTCTGCATTTACTTCAATCTTCTTCATCGAGTCCTTCCTTTTCGATTCCTTCGATTTTTTCAATGTAGAACTGACCAATCTGTGAACCGAAGTCCTTCAAGTCGGTTGACTGTGCGATAAGGTCATTACCTGCATATGCGTAGTATTTCTTTATACCGTTGCAATAATGCTCACACTGAATGTTTAACAAATCAGTAAACAAATCCATAGTTTTTCTCCTATGCCATTTAAATTATAACCCTACAAGGTTTTTACCCCGTAAGGTCTTTCAGATTATTAGAAGTCAAACCAAGCGATTGCAGAATAGAAACCAAACTTGACACCAAAAAGGTCTGAAACCTTTTTAATAGCGTTCATAGTTGTTTCATTCTGAATCTTGTTAAGACTTTCCATTTCGTCACCATTCTCCAAAGGAATACCAATAAGGTAGTAGTCCTCATCGCCTGGTGTGAAATAGATAGATGTTTGCAAACCAAGTTTGTTTCCAACAGAACCAACAATGTCACGACCACAAACAGAGTCCATGTAACCTTCGTTTTCGATAAGTTCGTCTACTGTTTCGTAGTCGTATTCGCCCTTCATACAGTCCATAATAATTGAACCGTATTCTTCCGATTTCTGATAATCTTTGCAGAACTTCATAAGTTCGTCATTGCTGATACCGATTCCAAAGTAACTGATAGATTCGCACTGATTCGACTGTGGCTCTACAAAAATCTGTGGAACTTTCTTTTCCATTGTTCTAGTCTCCTTATGTCCCATTTATTATAACCTTGCAGTATACCTACCCTGCCAATAAAAAAGGTGGTCTATAAAAGACCACCAAGATTTTTACAGATAAACTTTTCCCAAAAGTTTTTCGCCGGCTCCACTCTCAACAAGCAAGCGTTTCAAGAACTTTCGCAACTTGTAACCGTTTCGGCTTTCGTAGTCGTCTGCGATTTCCCATTCTTCGTCATCCTTGTCGTAGTCTGGGTTTGAATCGTCAAAGTAGGTTTCAATGTCGCCATTGTCCATGTCCAAAGCAATCATTCTGATTGAACCGTCAAGAATCTTTGCAAGTTCTTCGTCAATTTCGATAGTTACTTTGCATTTTTCTGCCATAGGTTTTATCTCCTCTTATACTAGGGTTATTATAACCCTAGCGTATTGTTACCCTGTGTAAGATTCGTCAAGGTCGTCAAGTTTTTCTGCAAGTTCGTCATAGTTCAATTTGAAGAAAGAAAATTCTCCGTCATTGTCGCTATTTTCAAAACTTGATACACCAAGTTCGTTATTGATAAACCTTACAAGTTTATCAACCAAGTAGTCTTGCATTTCTTTGTCTACATTTTTGTCCTTATTGACCATGTTCTCAGTAGGAAACATAATGCAAGCGTTATCAAGCAATCCTGTTCCGTCTACAAGCACAAAATCGGCATGACCTTCTTCGCTTGAAGTAGCATTGCAAACACCGATAAACAAATGTTCGTCAATGTCAATTCTGCGTGGAAGTTCCTTAGACCAAAAATGCTTTGCAAGAACACCGTTAAGTTTGTCCAAAACATTTTCGACCGACAAAACATCATACATACGATAAAGTGTTTTTTTGTTTTTGTCGCTGTCTTGCAGACATTCGTGTTCCAAAAATCTTTCTTTGAAGTCCATAGTTTAATCTCCTTTACACCAATGTAATTATAACCTTAATAGGTTCTTACCCTGAATAAAATAATAAAAGGGTCTTTATCAGACCCAAAAATAACTTACTTATAGATTGCAAGTGATTCGTCAGTAATGTCTACTGTAATTTTTAGCATTGTGCCGTGTGTTCCGTAAACGCTGCCAACATCCAAAACTTGAACATTCGGAATCTGCTCCAACTGTCTGTAGCTCATTACCACAAACTTATCGCAATTTTCGGCTTTGGCAATGTCGCTAGTAGGAACATTATCCTTTGTTACAAGTGCCGTATTGCCGACAACATACCTTGCGTCTGAACTACTGTTGATTACTGTCAAAAGTTCTCGTATACGCATTGTCTTTTTCTCCTTACACAAAATACATTATAACCATACAAGGTTTCTACCCCGTATGGCTTTTAGGACTTATGCAGTTTTTTCAGACTTGTTTGCCATATACTTGAATTCGATGTGTTCTGCAACAACAAAGACCTTTGAAAACTCCTTGTCGCCTTCTGTCCATCTGTTCTGCTTTAAGCGACCAACAAGACGGATTTCACGACCAATCTTGCCTTTTTCTTCAAAGAGTCTTGCCAACTGTCCGTAAACTTCGGTATCAAAGTAAGAAACTTCTTCAACCATTTCGCCTTCTGCATTTTTGTAAAAACGCTTTACGGAAATTGTAGCATTGATTACATCGTCTACCTTTTCTATCTTTTCGATAGAACCTTCAAGAATGATAGAATTAAGTTGATTCATAGCTTTATCTCCTTATACCGTATTTATTATAACCTTACGGAATTGCTACCCTGCAACAAAGTAAAAAGGCAACCAACTTTTTAGGTTGATTGCCTTCGTCTTTATTCTTCGTCAGAATCTTCTTCGTTTTCAAGCGACTCTTCGAATTCGTCAGAATCCATTTCGCCATCCCACTTTTCAACGATTGCTTTTACCTTGTTAAAGCAAACTTCACAATAGTCATAGTACAATGACCAATTTGTACTGCCGTGAACAAACTTTACAAGTTTATCACGGAAATCTTCGGACAAGTCAAGTTCTTCGCACCATTCTTCAAGTCCGTAAACGGCATCGGCAGACTCACCACATTCGTCACAAGTAAGTTCGTCAAAGTCAAGTTCTCTTTCAAGTTCTTCTGCATAGGTATCCCAACTGTCGCAAGTTGTAAGGTTTCCATAGCCGTCAATTTCGTAGTAATCGTCGCTCATGTTGTTAATTATATCACTGATACAACAAGCAACACCTTGCCAACCACCACTTTCAAGACGGTTACGAACAAACTCGTCCAAATCGTCATCGTTAGCAATAAGGTCGTCAAAAAGTTCTTCGTGACCTTCATCATTTGCAAGGTCTTTCAACGCACCAAAATCGTTACGATTTTTTGATTTCCATTCTTCCCATTCTTCTCTTGTCATAGTATCTTATCTCCTTACGCTTATAACATTATAACCTTACGGAGTTTTTACCCCGTAAGAATTATTTATGCTTTGTAAAATGCCTTTGTGTAAATACAGTCAGACGATTTTGCAAATTCATTGAATGGGTCGTTTGAACGATACCCACAACGGTCAAGGTAGTTTTCTGCCTCGATTTCGTTTTCAAAGCCACATACAACCAACTGATTACGAACATTGTCGCTAGTAGTCAAAACCACCTTATGTGTTTTCAACATTTCCTTGCAGACCTTGTTAATTGTTACAAGTCGGTTTTTCTTTCCGAATTTTTTTACTACTGACTTCATATAAAGCCCCCTACACTACCTTAATTATAACCTTGTGAGACTTTTACCCTGTATGTGATTTTTTATAGGAATTAACTATTATAATAGAAGGAAAATTTAAAATAAAAATTTAATAAAAAAAGATAAAAAAAGGTGGCAAAAAATGCCACCCTTGATTTTAGTTATTAGCCTTGTTATAAATGTCTTGGAAGTCTGACTTGTCAAACAAATGGTCAGATTTCAATTCGTGGTGTGTAGCGAAGTCTACACCGTTAGTAGCAAAACTGTGGTCTAATGCCGAAGGCTTTTTAGGATTAACTGTTGAAGTAGAATAAAGGTCATTTTTTGTGGCTGGTCTTGTGCCATTAAAAATGTCGTCTTTTTCGCCCTTGTAATTGTCGTTTGTAACTTCACCAACCCCTGTTCCTGGTCTGTGAACATGAACCGACCACTGTGTAAAATCACCTACAAGTTTCTTTCCGAAATCATAAAGTTCGTCAAAATCTACTTCTTCGATTTCACCGTCTTTAATCTTCATAGGGAATACCATAAATGATTTTTCACTTTCACCTTCAAATACACCCCAAACTTTCTTGAAACTGAAACCACTTTTTTCAAGTTCCTTTTTAAGTTCGTTTGTGCGTTGTCCGTTGTCCAAACCTTTTCCGTCACCGTGAATTACATCGGCAGAATTGATGTATTGGTCAGTAAGATAGCGAACTGGCTCGCCGTTCTCGTCTGTTATTACATTGCCATTTTCATCTTCAAGTGTTTCTGTTGTAGAAATGCTTGCAGAGATAATAATGTAACCCAACTTATCCCATCTTGCAAGGTCATTTTTAATATTTTCTGTAAGTCTAATCATAAATAATTAGTAAAAAATAAACCCACACATTTCTGCGTGGGTCTTGTAATTTTACTTTTTTTGTCGTTCTTCGTGCCATTTTCGCCAAGTCATAGGCTCTTCCGAAGTGATTGTCTTTGGTTCGTCAATCAGAACAACTTCGATTTTGTTTTCATAAGCAGAAATGTCTGACACCCCAAACTGTGTAAGAATGTTTACCATATCGTCATTCAATACAGTAAAGTTCTTTTCATAGTTCTCACGGCTTTCATAGTCTTTAACAAAAGAACATTCACGCTTTACTGCCATAATTGCGTGTTTCTTTACTTCACCAACTGTAAGTCCTTTGATAGAACCGTTTAACTTGTTACCATTGTAAATGGTAAAGTTTTCTGCAACTCTAAACATACTAATTTCTCCTCTTTTAGCACTTTGTTTTAAGGTGGCAAGTTAAGGAACTAAATCACCTTTTTATCTATTCATATATTATAACCATACAAATAATTTACCCTGTAAGATTATTAATATATTAAAGAAGGTGGCTAACATTTAATTAGCCACCTTCTTATTTTAATAGCACTTTACACGAACCTTTGTCTTACGCAAATCACGATTTGAAATCTTTGCGATTACGCTTGACATTTTGTTTGGGTCTACATTGACAGTGATAACTTCGCCATCGTTGAAGTTAAGTTTCAGTGTTTCATTGTTTACCTTCTTGTAGCCGATGTAGCCTGAAAGGTCAACTTCCTGGTGAACCTCACCGTCATCCATTTCGCCTTCGTCATACTCTACACCATACTGGTCGTAGTAGTCTTTAAGATTGAAGTCGTCTGTCTTAATCTCATTCTTTTCTTTGAACTGTAATACCATAGCTTTATCTCCTTATGCTACATAAATTATAACCTTTGCTATTTTTTACCCTGCAAGCTGCTAGGGGCTTTCGCCCCTACAAGATTACATTCTGTCGAACAAGTCGTTCATTTCTGATTCCAACTCGTCATAAGAACAGTAACGGTTTGCACCACCACTGTAATCTTTTTCGCTTGACGCAGTTCTGTAAAGAACATTGTCATACCAATTACCATTGTAGCGAACGTCACCGACATGAACATAAATGAACTTGTCTGACTTCTTGAAGAACGCAGAATATTCAAAGTAGTTTCCACTGAAAGTCAATTCTGCACCAAGTTTCTTTGCAAGGCTTCTGAATTCCTTCTTTGCGATTGGAAGGAACTCGTGTTTGAAGAAGTTTGCGTGTGGGTAGTCGCCATAGTATTTTGGGTCTACATTGCAATTCTCAAAGTCATAGTCCTTGAAAGATTTAACTGTCTTTGCCATAGTGTTTTATCTCCTTACACTTTCAAGATTATAACCTTGGGGTATTTCTACCCCGTAAGGTTTAACCTCTCATTCCTTTACCCATCTGCAAGCCAAGACACATTCCACTCTGAAAACCAGCGTCGTAGAAGTTAAACAGACTGTCAATGTCGTCTTGTTCCATATCTACAAAGATTTTCTTGTTACCTTCTACCAACTTTATCCAATCGTTCCAACAAGGTGAAGTATTGATTGTTCCCTTGTGTGTAATAGGGTCGATAGGCTTGTTGTAACGAGTTCTGTCCATAGCATAGTCAAAACCGTTGTCGTAAGTTTTTCCGTTGTCACCTTTGTATGTTTCCATAGTTTTATCTCCTTATACTAAACAGATTATAACCTTGCCGGATTTTTACCCTGCAAGAAATAATAAAGGCTAGGTTTTTAGCCTAGCCTTTTATCTTATCTGCCCCAATTAAAATCAAAATGGTCTGTGCAACTGTATTCGACTTCCCTTTGTGGTTTGTGCTTTACGATTGCTTTATCCCATACAATCTGTTGTTCTTCGCTTAGGTCGTTGCCACAAGCAAAGTATTCGTCAATGTCGTCATCTTCGATTTTACCACAACTACGATTGATTACGCTTGTCTGTGCAAACATCCAAGCCAAATCCGTTTCGTATGACCATTCAGTAGGTCTTTGATAGTCCTTATGGGTTCTAATGTAGTCGTTGTAGCGTTTTTCGTGCCATTCTTCGACACTTCTACCCCAACTATCCATAAAGTCGTCATCACGACTTCGCCAACAGATAATGTCCGACAAGATTTCGTCAAGGGTTAAAAGTTCTTCCCCATTCAGTCCGTCTGTGTTACAAGAATACCTATCCCTCATAAGTACCTACCTTGTCGCCATATTCATAGCCCATAATACCGTGTTCAACATTACGAGCATCGTCAAATGGACTGTTTGCAACAATTTCTGCAACGGATATCGGCAGACCATCTTTTGGGTCTGTCCTAGCATGAATCCTTACACCGTACTGCTTACAGAGTTTGTCAAGTTTAGCAACAAATCTGTCAAGTTTTACACTGTCTTTCATAGTTTAATCTCCTTTTCATTTAAAGATTATAACCTTATAAGTTTATTACCCTGATTAAATTTCTCTATATATAAATTTTGAGTTCAAATCTAAATTTAGAAAATTCAAATCTTAAAAATTCCTACCTACCCCTCATTATATGTATAACTGAAATTCTAAAAAAATTCACCTTTTTAAATAAAAATTTACAAAAAAATAATAAAAAAATCCCCTAGAAAAACTAGGGGTTGGAAACAACTTCTATCTGTAACGATAGAACTTCTTTGTATCTTTGTCAAGGGTAAAACTGTTTTTCTTTCCCTTTACGGCAATACGGAAGTAAACTTCGTGTCCACGGCTTTCATAATGTCCAACTTCAACAAGGTCAAGGTCAGACATTTTTGTTGTCTTAAAGCCTTGAAACTTCTTTATGACTTCAAGAACTTTTGGTGTAGCCTTGAAAGTGTGTGCTTTCTGAAGATAGCGACTGTCATGGCGACTGTAATGCTTTTTGTTGCAATCACTAAGGAAGTTCAAGTCAGTTGTGTAAGTTGTCCACGGATTCATTTCATAGACATTTCGCTTACGGTCAAGCAGATAGAATCTCTGCTCATTGATTTTGTTTCCTTTTCCGTTCCAAAGGGTACTACCGAATTCCGAAGTATTGAACTCTTCTTCGATAATGGTAAGGAAGTCAAAACTGTCGAAACTGTCAAGGTCACGGTTGTATTCATGTCCACGGTCAATGTAGATTCTGCGAACAGTCTTGCCACCGTCTTTTGTCAAATCCATTCTGCCGTATTCACCTTGCGTTCCAGGCATTGTACGAGGGTTCATAACATAACCCATCTGCAAAAGTTCTGAAAGGCGATTAGTGTAAATCTTGCTAATCTCGTTAAGTTTGATGATGTTTTCCATAGTGTTATCTCCTTATATCTTTTAGATTATAACCTTGTCGGATGTTTACCCTGACAAGGTTATTGATTTCTTAAAACATTTGGTAGATTACATAATCCAAGTCTTCTATCATCTGTTGTGAATCTGTATAGAACATTTTGATTATCCCTTCCAAATAAGTACAGAACGAATCCTTTTCGTCTGTGCAATGACAGTCTGACAGAATACCTTCCAACAAAGACAATGCGTTTTCAAGGTCACGGTTTTCAAGATAGCCGAAAGATTTCTTGACAAGAACAAGTTCTCGGTCTGAAAGAATCGGAAGATAACCGTAGCCGTTTGGCTCGTCAGTCTTTTCTGACATAAGATATTTGTATTCCATACGCTGCCTACCTTATGCCACAATGCTAGGAACGAACTTGTCAAAGTCGATTTTAGCAACCAATTCGTCTGCAAGTTTCTGAGCAGATTCAATGTCGCTTACCTTGCCGTTAGCCTTGACCCATTCTTCTGCAACTTCGTCTGCGATAGTAGCACGGATGTCCATAAGAATTGAATGATACATTCCTTTGTATTCTTCGCGGTCACATTCGTCTTCTGTTTCCTTGAACTTTCCGTAATCCAAGTTTTCGTCAAGCATACGGAACATTGTGTCAAGTTTCCAAGTTGTTTGGTAGTCTTGATTCTCGTATTCACCGATTGGGAAATTATCTTCCTCGTCAATCTCACCCCAACCATTGTCCTCATAAGAGTCGTTTTTGGTAGCGGCAAAATCTTGGCAACAAATCAAAGAGGTAAGACCACTTTGGTTTACTTCCTTTTCCAACTTTTCCCAAGACTTAATTAAATCATTTTTCTGAATCATAGTGTTTAATCCTCTTCTTGTACCTTATAAATTATAACCTTGCAAAGGTCTTACCCCGTGCAAGGCTACAAATCTTAGTATGTGTTATCCCTTAGAATATCTTCGTCAGAATCAAAGCAAATAATAAATTCGCTTACGATTTTATCAATGCAGTTGTCAATGCCGATACGCTTTTCGTTAAGGTCTACAAATGCAAGTCCTTTATTGCAGAACTTTTCCTCTGCTTTATCATAAGCACGGCGGACACGGTTCTGAATTGTAAAAAGGTCAGACTTCACAACCAGACATCTTGTGTCATCAATACCTTTTTCAACGATTTCGTCAAGATAGAAATTCAATTCGTCTACCACTTTGTAGAATTCCTTTTTGTAGGCTTCCATAAACGAGTCTACATCAACATCGTTGGTTTCCTTTGCAATGTAGTCGCAGTAGTCCATAAAACGAACACGCAGGTTGTTAAGCAAATCCACTACAGTTTTAGTTTTTGTGATAGCGTCAAACTTTCTTTTGAAGATAGCCAACTTATCTTCATCAGATACCTTGTTGCTTGTCAAGTCTGTATATTCAGACTGTGTAAATTCAAACTCAATTTTCATAGTGTTTATCTCCTTATGCCTTAAAGATTATAACCTTTCTCTAATCTTACCCCGTAGACAATAAAAAAGGGTCTTTTTGCAAGACCCTTAACCATTACAGAATTCCTAATTCAGAAAGTGTGGACTCAACTTCGCCATAAAATTCTTCCGTAGTAGGAAGTGATTCAAAGTAGCCAATGTTCTTTTTTACAGTTGAGAACAAAGCATCTCGTTGTTCTTCCGACAGTTTTTCCCAAGCCTTTTCGTCATTCAACTTTTCGTTCACGGCTGTAATAAGGTCTGCCTTACCAAAGATTGCATAATCCATTACATCTTCGATAACATCAGTTCTTCCGTTTTCCCAATCCAATGTGATTTTCATAGTATTATCTCCTTACAAGTTTTTTATTATAACCTCGCAAGGTTGTTACCCTGCAAGGCTTTCGGAATTAACATTCGTAGTCGAACTCACGGATTCCTCCGTGTTCGTCTATGATTGTGTTAATCTTTTGGTCAATAGTTGCGTCTTTTGTCCAACCGTCACCACCAACACCATTGAATACATTTGTGTATTCGTAATCATCAATGGCAGCATAAACCATTTCACAAACATTCTCAAGACTTGTATTTAACATAATGACTTGATTGTTTGGTCTTTCAGAGCGTTTCAAGATTGAATAAGCAATCCAATCCATATCACACCATTCAGACTTTGGCATTTTCTCGTATTCCTTTACGGAATTAAAAGGAGTCCACTGACCCCAAGTGTTTACTGTCTTTGACATTGTTGTATCTCCTTATACCATATAAATTATAACCTTGCCAAAGTTCTACCCTGACAAGGTTTTAACTTTACGCTACTTTATCTGCTACAAAATAGCAAGTGTCAAGTATTGCAGAATACATTGACTGTGCCACATCCACACCGTTTACGATAGGATTGTCAAAGTCTATCAATTCTTGTTCCTTCCAAGAATTGTCAAGAGTCCAATCCGAATCGAACTTACCTTCAATGTCCGTGTCAAACACTTCGTTTGCTACTTGACGAATCTGCTCGTCTGTCAGTGGCTTGTAACCATCTTCTTCCAACATTTCGTCAAAAGATTCACGATTGTCAAACAGATAATCAAGCATTGACTTATACTCATAAGTTCTGCCATAGTCTGCTCGGCTTGTGTTTTTTACTGTCAGTGAAATAGTCATAGTTTTATCTCCTTATCTGTTTAAAAAATTATAACCTTGCAAGGCTTTTACCCTGCAAGGTTTTGCATTATTCGGCAGCCATACCAATTACATAGTATTTGTGGATTTCACGAACCACTGAACCACTTTTTACAGTCTTTGGCTTAGACTTTGACTTCTTTACGACAAGGGTAAACTTTGCCTTATCTTCTGAACCACTGACAAGAACTTTTGTCTTTTCCCACCAAGCGTCATTTCCACTGTTGATAGTGTACTTTTTTGCTTTACTGTCGGCAAGTGTCTGTGTGCTTTCAACACCAATTTCCTTTTTACGCATATCGTTATCATAGCCATAGATAACAAAGCGTGTCTGATAAATCGGCTTTTTGACATTTGTAGCCTTTGCCTTTTTTACAGACCAAGTTTCATAGCCAACTACTCCCAAGTCGAAAACTTCGCTAGACCATTTGCTCATTGCGTCAAATCTGTCATCGACCATTTTCTGATACTTTTTCATTGTCTGAAACTTTTTAAAGTTTGACTCAGTGCATTTGTCGAAAACCTTATGCACCTTGCGAATACTTGCACAAGTGTTCCAATCACCACTGTAACTGTCGTCACTGTGCGACCAAGAATTGATTTCTGAAGAAGTCATAAACTCCTTAGCCAAACTTACACATCTACTGATACCACAAGCACCCATAGTTTTATCTCCTTATGCTTTATTTATTATAACCTTACAAGGTGTTTACCCCGTAAGGCTTATTGTCCTTAGTATCTTACTACCTTGAACTTTGTGTAGACAGACGAACCAGCAAAATCATAGCCGTCCTCTTCCAACTTTGTTTTGAAAGCGTCTGCCTCTTTTTTGGTGTAGAACTTTGTAGCGTATTCCTTTTTTGTTGTTGTATCGTTCAACAAGTTCAACCAATGTGGACTTGAAGAAGATACATACTCTCTGTGACCATCGTTAATGCGAATTACAAACATAACTTAGATTCTCCCTACTTCTTCTTCATAACCTTTACAAGCACCCATAACAAAGTTATAAAGTTTTGTAAAGTCAGTTCCTTTTTCGCTTATAACAAACGAAGGAACTAAGCACAACAAATCGTCATCGATAGTCCACAGATAAAACCTTTTGTCCTTGTCATCTGACCGTTTTCTGCGAACTTCGTATTCCCAACCATTATCACTTACAAAATGAAGTGTAAGGTTAAGCAGAAAAATGTCTTTTTTGTCCATTACAAGTTCCTCCTTATGCCTTATAGATTATAACCCTACAAGGTTTCTACCCTGTTACCAAGAAACTTTTATTGCCCCTGTAGGACAACCAAAGCAATCCAAACACCACTTCCATTTATAGCCGTTCTTTTCCAAATTGGAATAAAGCCAACCATTTCTTTCAGAGGGGTCGTCAAAGTAACTGTCAAAATAGTGAATTGTAACACTTTTTTCGCCTTTTGCATTTGCGGATTTTATAGCCTTTGTAACAATTTCGTCTGCCTTGATAGCACCTTTGGAACCCAAAGAACTTGCACTTATCATAATTGTTTTCTCCTTACGCTTTAAAAAATTATAACCTTGTTCAAGTTTTACCCTGGACAAGGTTAATTCCCCTAGAACGCTATTTTAGGACTTGCAATACCACAACATTCTGCACACTTTGAAATGTTATATTTTCCGTGCAACCACAAGTTGTAGATTTCACCATAATCACCTTTTGCGTACAATTCAGAAAGCGCAGAAAAAATTCTTTCACGAACGATAGAATCACCTACACCAATCAAATCGTAAACATCACGACCCTTTCTCATTCCTTGCATTAACTTTGAGAAAGTAATTTCGCCATCGAGTTCCTTTCCCAATTCATCGTCTTTGTAACTTTCTGCCGTTGTATACCAATCACGGATTTTTGTTTTCTTTGTAACCATAGTAGTTTTCTCCTTATGCCATTATAATTATAACCTTGCCAGACCTTTACCCTGTAAATAAAAAAATCCTACCGAATCTTGTAAAAGTTCAGTAGGATTTTCAATTCTTAGTAATGGTAAATTTCCTTTAAGGGTCCTTTACTTTTCTTTGACTGACCATAATGTGTGACATGGTAAAAGCCACAGTCATTACAGTAGTATGCCCTTTTAGGCTTGTCGTTTCCTCTTCCAATGTGCGAAGAAGTTCTGTGTCCTTTTAGTCTAGCAAGTTGCTCGCCAGCCTCACGCTTAGTCAAGCACTGTTTGCCACAAGTGCAATACTTGATTTTAGACTGACCAAAATCTCCAATAAAATCTTTCATAGTTCCCTACTATGCCAAGATAACCAATTAAATAAATGACCACCAAAATCAATCTCGGCTAGTAATAAAGGTAGCCAAACCAACCAATAAAAAATCCCAAGAAAAACCACCGAAAAAATCGGTGGTAGTTTCCGTTATTTTTTGTTAGGGATTTCAGAATCCCAAGCCAACTGACGCTCAAAATCTTCTTTGTTGCGTTCAAGTCGTCTTGCTTTTTCTGTCCGAATTTCCCAACCCTTTTCTTCCGAATAGAAAGCGTAGCCTAATTCAACACCGTTTGAACCACCGTTCCAAGTCGTGTAAGAATAGTGAATGTCGATTGAAAATCCGATTTCTGCATCCTTTGTAGTGTCAATGTCCTCGTATTCCCAACCACCATAGTGCTTTTCTTTTGCACCTTCTTTACCGAAGAAACGAATCCAAGTGTGACCATAGTTGAAACAACCAACCTTGATTTCGCTAAATGCCGCGTTAAGGTAAAGGCTTTCACGATTAAGGTTTTTGCTTTCGTAGTCAACACCCAAACCTTCACGACCTTGAACAACAGTAAAGTTGAAGATAGTGTTAAAGCCAAAAGTCTTGTTGATAAGGTCGAACAGTTCCTTCATAATCTTGCTTGAACTGTTTGTTACCTTACTGAACAATTCTTCTTCACGGCGCAACTGACCATTGTACCATTCTGCAAAAGGCTTTGCCCATTCTTCGCCCTTTTCTTCTACCAATCTGTCGTAAGACCAATCACCTTTCTCAAGTCTACTCATAGTGTTTATCTCCTTATGTCTATTGTATTATAACCTTGCAGGGTGTCTACCCTGCAACCAACTTACAAGTTTATACCGTCAAGGTATCTGCCGTTTTCCCATTCGTTCGGAATGTCAAACTTTTTCAATTCTGCCGATTCAAGAACACGGTCAGTGTATACGACAGTCAAATTGTTTGACAAGCAAACGGAACGGATTATTCCAACGTCACTAGGAAGTGTCATTGGACCCAAACCGTGTTTAAGAATGTATTGGAAACCGTCATTTGCTTTCTTGCCATAAGAAATACGATTCGGATTTCCACCACCCTTATTGTCAGAAAGAATCTTTATCATTGTAGTTATCTCCTTATGCCTATAGGATTATAACCTTACTAGGTGTTTACCCTGACATAAGAAAAAAGACGGCAGAAAAGCCGTCTTAATTGTTTTAGTTTCCGATAGGTGTATCGTCTCTAAGTGCAAGGGCAAGCGACATATGCTCTTTATTGATTGTATCGCTTTCGTCAAAGTCTGCAAGAGTCCTAGCAACTTTTATAAGGCTTTTTCTTCCCCTTGTAGACATACCCGATACATCGCAAAATGCGTCAAGGTCTTTCAAAGCGTCATTGTTTAAATGGCAGAATCTTTCCATTTCAGATTCAGACAAGTCTGCATTAAGTTTACCTTGTCTTTCATACTGAATTGTCTGCGCCCTTGCGATTTTATCACGCAATTCGTCAAGTGTAAAACTGAACTTGTCAGTCAGTTCTTCTTTGGTGTATTCTGCGTTAAAGTTGAAACGAATGTCTATACGGTCAAGAAGTGGTCCACTGAACTTTTTCCAATACAGTTCAATCGACCTTGCGGAACAAAGGCAAACCCTTTCCTTGTTGCCATAGTTTCCACAAGGGCAAGAATTCACCGACATAGCCAACTGAAACTTTGCGGGGTACACTGTTGTTCTACCTGCACGGCAAAGCGTAATCTGATGGTTTTCAAGTGGAACACGCAACATTTGCAAGACCGAAGTTCTGAACTCCGCCGCCTCGTCAAGGAACAACATACCGTTGTGTGCAAGACTGATTTCACCAGGTCTGCAATTCGGACCGCCACCACACATTCCTTCAATAGAGGAAGTCTGATGTGGCATACGGAATGGTCTGTTGTCTGATTCGACAATGGTTGAAAGTCCAGCCAAATCGTAGATTCTTTTTACTGATTCCTTTTCGTCTGCCGTAAGTTTAGGCATAAGCAAAGGAAACTTAGTCATAAGCAAAGACCGACCACATCCAGGACTACCAAAGTCCAAGATGTTGTGGCGACCAGCAACGGCTACTGTCATAGCAAACTTCATAGCGTTGTAGTTTCGACCTTTCAAGTTGTCAAAGTCTTTTGCGTCTGCTTTATCAAACTCTATCATAGTTTAACTCCTTATACTTAATGTATTATAACCACACAACAATTTTACCCTGCAAGAAATTAAAAAGGGGCAACTTCTTTTCGTTGCCCCGTAATTTCGTTAGTACTCTGTGGAACCTCTGACTACTTCGCTGTTTGTTGTTTTTTCAAACTTTTCAAGAAACATATCACGGATTTCTGAAATGTCGTCACTGAAATCGTCCCAAGTTACTGTCTGCCCAAAGATTTCTCCGAGCAGCTTGAATGTTTCAAACACTTTGTCGCAAAGCTCGTCTTCATAAGCCAAACAAGACCCACAAAGCAGATACTTCTTGCCTTCTACTTCAACAGTATGTGTTTCACACATTCCAAGTCCTTTAGCTTTTTCTACCAAAGCAGACTTCAAATCTTTTAATGCCATAGTTATCTCCTTTATAACTTACAGATTATAACTTTACGGGGCTTTTACCCCGTAGAAGTTTATTTTTCTGCAATAATCTGTTTGATTTCCAAGTCGGATTTTTTCTCGTCTAAAAGCAGATTGATTTTTTCAACATACTTTTCGTCAAGTGTATCCAAGTATCTCAAATGACAGTTCTGCCAAATGTCAAACAGTGTGTTATAAAGGTTGCTTTTCTTCAAAGCTGGGAAATCGTTTCCCAAGTCGTCTATACACTGACCACAGTAAACATAGTCAGTTTTTCGACCATTCCACAATCCACCACCTAATGCCACACGAAATCTGTCGTCGTCTTTGTCAAGGCGAATGTCTATCTCGGCTTCGTTAATTTTTCTGCCACGACCCGAATAGTCCCACTTACCTAAACTGAATGACCTTTTCTTGTAGTCAAGTATCATCATAGTTTAATATCCTTATGCTAATAAAATTATAACCTTGCACAAGTTCTACCCTGCACAAGGTTATTGGATTTTACCAAACATGGCCAACGGAAAATTCGTCAAGACCTTCTTCCAAGATTTTCAAATCAACCTTGTCGGCATCAATGTCTGTTGCACGAATAAGGAACGAATTGTTGTCTGAATGGTACATAATGTCCAACTTGCCAGTCTCTTCGTTAAGAACGACATCAACATTGTCTGAACTGTATTCATTCAGTTCTTCTTCCACCATTGACACAATTCTGTTTGCCAATCTTTCAGTCATAGGATAAACTTTGCTCATAGTCTTTATCTCCTTACACTATATAAATTATAACCTTGCAAGATGTCTACCCTGCAAGGTCATTTGTTTTAGTCCTCAAATATTTCCCAACCAAGTCGGTCTTGAATCTCTTTGGTCTTTGCCGTCATAAGAGAATCAATCTCTTCGTAGACTTCAAGCATCTTGTCAAGTTCAGTTTCAGAAGGCATACGGTGATGGAAAGTTTTGCACCATTCCTTGTCCAAGGCACTTGCACCGTTCCAACCAACTATGGCAAACATTTCAATACCAAAGTCGCCATACTTGTTGCAGAGTTCTTTAATCTGCCTTGCTTTCTGTGTTTTTGTGTCGTGGTCGTAGAAGTATTTCATTTCCAAGTCCCTCTTTTCTTCCAAGACATCGTGAAACCAAAGGTCTACGATACGACCATCCTCGTCATAGTATGGGGTGTAATCACTTGAACCCCAAAGAGTTCTAGGGGTCTTAGAACCAAAGTCCGTATACTCACGACCACCAAATGAATAGTTTCCATAATGGTAATGGTCGTCTACAATGCCCCAAGGGTCGTTTCTTTTCAACCACGCTTTAAGCGAATTAACCTTTACACAGCCCCAACTGTCCTTTTTCAAGGTGTCCTTTTCTGCGTTGTATTTGTCCATAAGGTTGAGCATATAAGTAGCCCCACCTTCGTGTCCACGCAGAAGATAATTCTTGTCGATAAAGTCAATCTTTTCTTTTTCAGAAAGTTTTACTTCATCTTCGTAAATGTAGTATCTGCAAGCGTTAGGTTGTCTGTCGTTTACTCTGGCGATAGCGTCACACTTTTCCTTGTAATACTTCAAATCAGAAACATTGTATTCCATAGTTATCTCCTTACAGATTACATTATAACCTTACAGTTTCTTTACCCTGCTGCCGTAAACTTTTGACCAATACTTACCCTTGAATTCCCCTTCGGTCATTTTCGCCTTGTTGTCTGTGTTTACGAACTTCATTCCAAGTTTTTCAAGTTCTGCCCTTAAAGCCTTTGTAACGACATTTGAAGGCAATACAACATCACTGTCATCAAACAATGCCTTGATAGACACGGCAACTTCATTGTCTGGAACAATGCGAATCGGCTTGTCCCACCTTGTAAGATAAACAAGTCTTGTGCCAGTCATAAGTCCACGAACCAATCCTGCCTTCCACTTCTTTATGCCTACTGAATCTTTTGCTTTTTCTGCCTTGTATGGATTTTTGCTTTCCAATTCAGACATAGGGATTTCAACTTCCATAATAGCCAAGTTGTCACGGTCTTGTGCCGAACTGAATTGGTCATTAAGCATAAAGTTTGAACTGTGAATGTATGGATTGTATTTTGCCTTAATCTTTTTGCCGTTTCCTTTGTCCAAAACAAAGTAGCCTTTTTCGTCTACCATAGACGGATTTTCTTCTGACTGTTCCCATACATTGAACTGAATAGGGTCACGAAGTTTTCCGTTTACCTTAGCACTTACGGCTGGATAAGGTTTTCCGTCAATAATCTGAACGGCTCTGTAAGCCTTCATAGTTTTTACATTATCTAAGTTAATCATTGTTTTATCTCCTTATGTTTTATAGATTATAACCCTATAGGTGTTTTACCCCGTATAAAATTAAAGCCGACCTATAGAAGTCGGCTTATTCTTTAGCAAGGCTTGATTTCTGCTTTGAAGAACGCTTTGATTTTGTTGTAGTAGTCGATTGCCTCAGTCAGTTCTGTAAAGAACTTGTCTGTCTGTGGAAATCCCTTACTTGCAACTGTTGCGTCTACTTCGTAAACAACCCCAATTTCTATGTCGTCATCGACACTTGCAAGAATTCCCATACTTGCGGCTGGCACAACGTCACCAATGCCAATCTGTGTCATTGTGATGTCGAATATACCGAATTCACCGTCTACTGAATAAGACGCTACACGGTTTGCCATCCAATATTCGATATCCTTGTCGCCCTTTTTACGAGTAATGTAGCCTTCTTCACGAAGGTGTTCCATATCGCCTTTTTCAAGTGGAATGAACTTCAACTGACCTCTTCTAACTTCCATAGTTTAATCCCCTTATAGTTTTATTATTATAACCTTGTAGATTGTTTACCCTGAATAAAATTAAAGGTGGCTATGAAAGCCACCTACATTTTTACTTGTAAAGTTCGTCCTCTTTGTAAAGGAAGTCTACAGACAAATCCTTGTCAAGAATCGCACGAATCTTGTTCAAGTCTTTTTCGGGGATTGCACGATACAACCAACCGTGTCCGTATTTGTAAGGCTTTCCGTCTACTTCAACTTCATACAGTCCGTGTCTTTTCAAAAGTTCACAATCAACAGAATAACTGTTCCAAGCAGAACCGTGCCAATTCTGCCATTCCTTGAAATAGTTATCACTGTAACCAATTTCGGCTTTGGCTTTTTCCCAAGCAGACTTGCGAAGTTCCTCACGGATTGTGTCTTTCTCGCTTGCAAAGTCTTTAAGACAGTTTTCTTGTTCAACAGTTCCGGCGTTCATGTCGTTCAAGTGATACTTGCCCCACAAGTCTGCAATCAGATTGTAAAGACGGTCGTTCTTGAAGTATCTTTTGATACTGTCGATACACTGACCACCAGCAACACAATCCGTATGGCGAGAGTTCCAAACAAAACCACAAACACTGAATGTTGGTTTGTCTGTATCTGCATTACGAAGTTCAATGTCCAATCTTACGGCATTGATTTTTCTGTTGCCATTGTAGGCAATCTTGCCAAAGTCAATCTTTCGTTTCAAATCCATAGTAGTTATCTCCTTATGGCAAGTTTATTATAACCTTGCCAAATGCTTACCCTGTTAAACTTTCCAACCTTTTATGTCATCAAGATTGATTTTATACATACTTGCAAGTGTAGCAACATAAAAAGCCGTAAGCCGTACAAATACATAATCCGTAGCACTGCAAGCCACTGACCATTCACCGTCTTTGAACAAATAAAAGTATCCAATGTCCCAACCTTCTTTCAAGATTTTGTCAAGTTTCTTAGCCTTGTGGACTACTTCTTTTTGGTCGTCATACGGCTTGTCATCGTCAAATGTAGAACGGTCACCGATAGCAACAAGTTCACGAGCATTTCTGTCGTTGTATTCTTCTGCATAGTTTGGGTTTGTAGAATAACATTCTTCAAGGATTCTTGCACCTACCCCGTTTGGTCGAACATAGCCGTCATTATGAATGTAACTGTAAGTGTAAGTTCCGTCTTTCTCTGCGTAGATAACATAGCATCTTGTACTCATAGTTTAATCTCCTTATGCTCCTATAAATTATAACCTTTATGTTATACTACCCTGTAAGGATTATAACTTATAGGTTATAAAAAAATCGGCAACACTATTAAAGAATTGCCGATAAAAAATTAAAAATTATTGTTGTTTTTCAAGGCTTCAACTGTCTTGTTAAAGACATCCAATGCCTTGTCAAAAGCGTCAGAAGGGAAGAACAAGTCGTGTCCTACACCTGCCGCGTTCATAATGGAAACAAGAAAGCCTTCCCTTGTTGAGACCATTACATCTATCGGCAACTGAACAATTGCGTTTTCTTCTGTTGCCGTCAGAACAACTGAATTGTAGATGTCACCATCAATCTGTTTCTTTTGGGGTGTATCACACCAAGAAAAAAGTGGACAAATAACACTAAGTCCTTCTACCTCACCCAGTTCTTTCCACTGTTTGCTTTCTTTTGCCGTAAAACTTCTAAGTTCTTTCATAGTTTGGTTTCTCCTTATGTCTGTTGTATTATAACCTATCAAGGTATCTACCCTGATAGGCTTTTCAGTATTTTAGCAACCGTAAACTTTCTTTGCGTAATGCAGATTTACACTGTAACCCTTGCTCCACAACTTTTCGTGTAATGTCTGTGGGTCATCGTATTCGTGTCTGTCAAAATATTCAACACCACGCTTTGTAAGTTTCTTTACTTCCCAACAGTTTGTTCCATCGTGGTGATAGCCGTGAATGTTGAATACACCTTTATCATCAAAGATTTTCATAGCGTCAACATTGCCCCAAGCCTTAGACAAGTCATTGTAATTCTTTACAACAAAACCACCACGATGCCGCCCATCCCAAAGTCCAGCAGAACCAACCAAGATAAAAATGCTACCGTCATTGAAGAAATTTTTAAGGTTTGACGCTTCTTCTTCCCAAGCAATTTCGTTACAGTCATAGATTTCTTGACTGATTTCTTCGTTAGAAGGCTCCCAATCTTTATCTTCCGGAAAGTCTTCCAAGTGTCGGTCAATACAATACTGCCTTGCATCATCCCAATCGTAGCCGTCATAATTATCAAAAATTACAACTTCCGTTTTCTTCTGTTTGTTACTCATAGTAGTTTATCTCCTTATGCTTTACAGATTATAACCCTAAGGTATGTCTACCCTGTATAAATTAAAAACGGACAGATTTCTCTGTCCGTATAACTTTTAGTCTTCTTCGTTTTCTGTTTCAAGATGACCAAAACTGAATACCAAAATCTGATTTGGTTCAATTCCAACTTCTTTACCGTCGTAGTCAATGATTTTCTTTGTTTCGGAACAAAGGTTCTTTACATAGACATAATCGCTGAAATACTTGTCAAAGTATGTTTCGTGGCGGAAGTCAACCGATTCTTCGATGAAGTACGGTTTATTGAACTCGCCTTCGTATTCAAAGTTATTGGCATTGAACTCTTCCACTTCACGAACAAGGTCGTCTTTATTGTTGACTCTTCCGAGTCTTTCAATAACTTCTGGTCCGTGTCCGTTCTTTGTGTTGTACATGTCACCATTGAACTCGTATGAGGTGAACATACCCTCATCTGTGATAATCGCAAACTTTCCTCTTGTCATAGCAACTCCTTATGGTATCTGTATTATAACCATACAAGGCATTTACCCCGTATGGTTTTACATGCTTACGCAACAAGTTCCACTCTTGCGAACGGCAGATTTGTTCCTAAATCCCAAAACTCGAAATAGTCTGGTGAGCAAGAATGGTCTACATCGATGTTATCAAGGTATTCTTTATTCAAGAAACCTTTGTCGGCACAAGCCTTCATAATGTCATCAATAGACGCATCTTCGCCTACTTCGATTGGCTTTTCTGAAAACTTCATAATGTTGTTTACTTCATAATCGTTTTCATCGCCCCAAACATCATAGGTATAAAAGATATATTTCATAGATTTAATCTCCTTATAGTTCTTTTTATTATAACCATAGTTTGTGTTACCCTGATAAGCCGTTCGGCTTTATCTTCTGTATAATAGAAGGAATTTGTTCGTTCGGCTATGAAAAAATTATCTATAATAGAAAGAAAAAATCCGATAAAAAATAAAAATAATCGGGGTAAAAAAATCTTGAATTATAATATACTTTGCAAGGAGTAAACTATGGAAATTAAAGACGAAGAACTCTTGAAAAAAATCGTAAGAAGATTCTCAGAAACATTCCATGTCGGTCAGTGTGGCGAACCTACGATGCCGACAGAAGATAAGGTTGTTCTCACATTTGGTTTCATTGGAGACGAAATGTCAGACTATAAAATTTACCTTGCTATTTATGACAATGGCTTTACCGTAAGTGTCCGTTACGAAAACGAAGCCCGAAAAAAATTCCACGAAAATTATGTTTCTAAAGCATACTATTCAGACATTAAATCCTCCGAAGACTTTTGCAAGAAAATAGCCGCCGCTATCTTTGTAGAAATTCACACATTCTGCGACGGCGACATTATCCCTCACTTGGTAGATTGGATTCATGTTGCCGGACTTGGAGCAGGCTCTGACCCTATCAAAGTAATGAAAGAATACTCTGAAAAAAATCTCAACGCATAAGGAAAAAACATGACTGTTTATCAGCTTTATCTGAAAGGGAAATCGGCAGTCTTTGAAGAGCCATTCAAGGCAGCTTGTCAGACCGTCACAAAACATTATCCTACGGAAGAAGAAAAGCAGGACTTTATCAAGTCTTGCCAAGATAAGTCATACTTAAACTTTCTCGATGTGTCTACAGAAAAGGCTCGTGAACTCCTGGAAGTAAAAGTTCTGGAGCTAACGCTTAAAGACTAGAAAAAAAATATAACTCTGCAAGAAAAAAAATCTTGCAGGGTAAGAAATAATAAGGTTATAATATTTTTTTTGACGAGGTAAAACTATGAAGAAAAAAATTCTATTTTTACTTACATTTTTATTCGTTCTCATTAGCAATACATTTGCCTATCAGATTGTCCTTGAACGCCGTGTAGACAACAAGGTTTGTCGTTACGCCGACAAGAAATGGTTTGAGGAACACGGAACTGTCAAAATCTATTGTAACGAATTTGCCAGTGCCAATGGTAAGGAAAAGTTCGGCTGGGCTTTTGGTATTGACTCTGACCTTATTAATAATGCCTCAACAACAGAAGGGTATAAGCAGATTGGACTTCGTGGAGAAGACGACTGTCCACTTATGTATTACATAAAAGACGGCAGATTCTACATCGGTTGGGTATGGACTAACGGATATGATTCTGAGGTGACTATGGTTCATACATTTTACGACTTCGATGAAAAAAATGGCTACGATTTGTATTTTTTGTATGCCTATGCTTGTGCCGTAAATCATTTGCTTACATACGGTAATAACATCACATTCCACGAAAAAAAAGATTCAAATGGTCGAAATTTCTTCTGGTCTTCTGAAAATGAACTTAAACCAGACATGTCTTTCAGTACCAAAAGCTTTCCAGAATACGTAAACCATTCAAACTTTCGCCTTGAAAACGGATGTATCGACGGTGATAGGGTTTGGCTTGACGGTGAATGGCGAAACATTGTAGGTAGAAAGTATACGGATAAAACTGGTTTGGTTTGGATAGCTTTCTATGATTCCATAGGGTATCACGTCCAGAACACCAGCGATAAAAACCTTTATAGATGGTTTGAACCAATGGTTACTTTCCAGACTTATCGAACCGTAAAAATGGTTCTGATAAAGACCGTTGATACTAATAGCAGTGTAGACGCTGGCAAAAGAATTGCAGATAATCTGATAAAAAACGGATTATGGAAAGCAAAGAAACCAATGTACCCTGGCGACGGATGTTCATTAGGTGAAAAAGGTCCAATGGAAGGTGTAATTACTTGTTGGTATGAACCGTTCGTATATCAAGGCTATGATTATAACGGATTGGGCGATTCCCCTAATAAGAGCCAGCTTATTGATTACGCCAAAGTTACTGTAAAAAGAAATTAAGAAGACATTTAAAAATAAAATTACCCCAAAAGCTTATAAAAGCCTTGGGGTATTTTCGTTTTAAATTTTTCGTTTTTCGTTTCGTTTTTCGTTTTTTAAAAAACGAGAATTTTTAGGTGGTAGGTTCTTCGTCGTTATGTAAATCAGTCAATTCTGGTTCGTCTTGTGTATCCTTATCGGGATTTTCTTTCTTGAAAAGACTCTTTTTATTGTAATTACCTTTCGAATGGTACTTTTCTTTCTTATCAGAATCTTTATCCTTACTCTTACCTACTCTCTTTTCCTGACTACCTAATGGGCTTCCTGCATTAGAAAGTACTTTACCTGCTCGGCGACCCCACAAAGCAAGTTTAGATAAGTACTGGGCATAGTAGCTTCCACCGGGAATAAATGCACCTAAGCCATATGTAAATGCACCGAATGCCAAAGAAGCAGCAGATAACGAACCACCTGCACCGATAAGCAGTGAATTTCTACGTGCGTCTAATGTCTTGATAAACTTCTGGTTATCTTTCAAGAACTTCTTGTAGTTCTTTTCCAATTCAGTAAACTCTTTAATAGCGTCTTTGAATGTTTCCTGTACGTCTTCAGGTTTTATTTTTGAAACACTTGTTGCATTAATGTCTGTTTCGATAGACATAACTAAACTAAGCCAAGTCAATGCGTCCAGTTCTGTACTATAAATAAAATCTGGGTTTTCACCGGCTACGAATGTTTCGTCCATCCATTCCAGTCCTGGGTCTATCTTCTTAAAGAAATCTTTTGCCGAAGCATTTCCGTCAAGGAAAGACTTATACTCTGCTTCTGCTTTCTCAAAAAGCTCTTCGTCGAGAACCTTTCCGGTCTTTTCGTTTGAAACTGCTTTACGTTTTTTCAAATAAAAATTTTTAAAAGCTTCCTTAATCTTTTGTTTACTTTCGGCAGACGCTTTTTGGGCTTTTAATAATGCCTTTGAGTATTCTTCAACATAATATACTCTTAAATTGCCGGTTACACCAAAAGAGTTCAAGATAAGACCTAGCATAGGTTCTTTTTCTTCTTTTGCACCACAAGCCCTAACAATTTTGATAACGTTTTCTTTATTTTTCAAGCTTTCCCTATTAGCTATTGCCTGTGCTTCTGGTTCAGCTACGCCGTTTTCTACAAGTGAATCTTTCCATACAACAAGAATTTCTGCAAGTTCTGTGTCATTATCATTAAGAGACAATGGTTTTTTAACGATACCGTCCATGTCTAAACCGTTCTTAAATCTAACGGTCTTGATAGCGTCAATTAAAAGACCAAATACAGTATTTTCCTGGTCTTCTGTATATATTTTTTTTGTTTCGTCTTCTATAAGCTTTGAGAGGTTCTCGCGGTAAATGTTTGCAAAGTTCATTATTCTGCTTCCCCCTTAGTTTCTTGATTTGTATTTAAGTCTTCTACCGGAGCTTGTGGGTCTTGATGGACTGCCTTACGTATTTCCGGGCTATTAATTTTTTTCAAAACATTTTTTGCAGAATTAATGAATCCGTTAAGCTCACCAATTTCGTTCCTATTCTTGTAACGGTCTTCTATTGTTTCATTAAACTCAGAAACCTGTGAAATAAACTTGTTCAATTTTTCATTAAGCTCTTTCCAGTTTTCTTCGTTGAGTTTACCGTCTTCAAGTTTTTCTTGAAGCTTATTTAAGAAAAATACTTCTTCGAAATCCATAAAATTACTCCGCCTTAGCTTCTTGTTCCTGGTTAACTGGTGTTTCGTCCAACTGGATGTTAACATCAATGTTCATCACTTTCTGCTTCAATGTTACAAGAGCCTGGGTGTCTTTCTGTCGCTGTTCTGGCGTAACATTTGGAGCTTTTGCAGTGCCCACTGCCTTAATCATACCGTCAAGCTGCTTGATAATGTCGGCTTTCTGTTTCTGCAATTTTTTAAGGTTATTGGCGGGTGAGCCAAACTTAGCCAGAATGCTTTGGATAATGCCAGCTTCTTCAAGCTTTTGAACGTATATGTCTTGCTGAGATTCTGTCATCTTAGCCAAGTGATTATTTATTTTTTCAATCTGTTTTTCTGTTATCTCTTTCATAGTTAATTAGTAAAAAATAAAAAAAGCCTACGCATTACACGCAGGCTTCTCACAAGGAAATAAAGGCTTATCCTTCGATAGACTCACCGAGTCTTTCTTGTTCCTCTTCGTCGTTTATGTCCTTTACGTTACCGTTTTTTCCGGCTTCATTATCTTCGACTTTCTTGTCTGTATCTTCGCCGTCCTTAGGCTCTTCTGTTGTAGATTCACCCTCAGGTTTTTCTTCAGTAGCTTCTGCTGTTCCGGCAGTTTCAAGCTTCTTGTTTACATCGTCAAGAAGCTCCTGTTCTGCTTCCCCACCATTTTCTGGGTCAACCTTTTTAGCTTCCTGAATCTTCTGTTCAAGCTCGGTTTTGATTTTCTGAAGCTCTTCTGGATTCTCGGCGTTTGTATCAATTCTATTTTTGATTTCGTCAAGAACTTTTTCTTCCTGTGCAACTTCTGCTGCCATAGCTTGTTCTGATTTAACAATCTGTGGCTCAAACTTCTTCTTAGCTTCGTTGTATTTTGCCTGGGCATTCGTAACACCCTGTGTTGCAGTTGTTACTTGTGCCTTAAACTTCTGAATGTACTGAAGGTCACGTTGCTTACGTCCTTCGTCTGCCAAAGGTGAAGTCTGGATAATCTGTTCCATTCCTGCCAAAGCTTCCATGATTTTTTGGGTAGAACTTTCAACAGTTGGTGTACCTTTGTCCATCCACTTAGCAAACTTGTAGAACGCCTTAGTGAACACATTTCCACCTTTGTCACCACCTTGGGCAGCAACTGGTGCATCTTCTTTCAAGTAATCTTCAAAGAAACGACTTTTAGCAGATTCACTTACTTCAAGGGATTCATAAAGTTCTTTTAAGTAATCTGTATTAAACTTATCTTTCATTCTTCAAACCTCTTTAAAATCATATGTTCCCCATAACACACAAGTATGGGGAACATTTTTTAATTAGAACAATCCAAGTGATGCAGCAAGTGAATCAACTTGATTATTCGTTGTGTTTCCTTCATAGAAGTCAGAAGTTTTTCCCTCTGTTGGAACATAAGTTGTGCTTTCGTCAAGCTGTCCAGCGTTTTCGAGTTCACGTGCAACTGACATAAACATTCTCTGTGCTTCACGGAGTGAACGTGCGTTCAAGAATGAATTCTTGTAAGGCTTAATAGACTCGCCATAACGTGCTTCGAGGTCATTGTAGTAAGAAACAACACTTCCTTCCATTGTCTTTACGTAGTTGTCTACATTTTCACCAAGACGGCTCTTCAATGTAGAAACTTCACGGCGAAGAATGTTGATTTCACGTTTTGCAGATTCGTCAAGCTGTGTCATGTCAAGCTTAACTGGCTGAGCTTCTTTTTCTTTGAATGTAGCAAGGGCTGCCTTCAAAGCGTCGTTCTCTTCTTTCATTGCAGTGTATTCTGCAACATTTACTGAACCGGCTACCATAGACTCGTTGAGCTTCTGTTTGTTTTCTGGTACGTTGTTCTTTGCAGATTCTTTCAATTCAAGAATTTCGTCTGCTGCTTTGTCAAGTTTAGCGTTAGCTTCTTTGAGCTGTGTTTTAAGGATACCGTTTGCCTTTTCGAGCTTAGCGTTTCCTTCTTTGTATGTTTCAAGTTCCTTGTTAGCTTTTGCAAGGGCTTCCTGCATTTCCAAAACTTTTGCACCGGCTTTTGTATCAAGGTCGTCGAAGTTTTCTTTCAACTGCTTAACTTGTTCAGAAAGTGAAACGATTGTAGAGTTCTTTGAAATGTCAAGACTTTCGTTTGTAGCTTCTGCCAATTCAAGCTGTGCTTTAAGAGCATTGTGTTCGCTCATAATCTGCTGATTACGTTTTGTGATAGCCTCACAAAGTTCCTTGTAATCCTGAACCTGTTCAATCAAAAGTTTACCAGACTTCATAATGGATTTTGCAGATTCATTTACTTCACTTACAGAAGAAGCCTGGAGGTCAAGCTTCATTTTGTGGGCTTCAGCAATGTCTTCGTTCAATTTAATCTGGAGGTCAGAAATACGGCCAGAAACTGCTTCTTCAAGGTCTTTAAGTCCACTTTCTTTTACCAAAGCGAGAACTTCGTTAGACTCTTCAATTACTTCAAGCGGGTTTTCTGCACTGTGGTCTTTAGCCAAGAATGCTTCAACGTGCTCACGAATTGCTTTTGCCTGTTCTGGTGTAAGTTTGCTTTCAAACAAGTCGTCGTCTTCACCTGCTTCAACTGCGGCAGTGTCGATTGTTGTATCAACGTCTGGGTCACCAACAGAAATGTTTGCGTCTGAATTTTCTGGGATAGCTTCTGTATCAGCAGTAGTTGTTTCTGGAATTTCTTCTGGTGCAACAACTGCATCATCAGCAACTGGGGAAGGAGCTGGCTCTTCAACCGGCTCTTCGTTTACTTTTACAACAGTGTCGCCGTTTGCCTGAACTGTAACGTCTGTTTCTGGAGCGTCTTCTGCAACAGTAACTGTTGTTTCTTCCATTTTAAGACCTTTCTCTACCAATACTTCGATTCTCTTCTGAGCTTCTTCAAGTCTTGCAGGGATTCCTTCTTCAAGGTCAGTAAGCTGTCCTTCCTGGATAAGCTTCTGGATTTCTTTCAAATCTTCCAACTGTTTAAGTGGGTTAGTGATTTCTGTGTTTTCTTTCAAATAGTTATTGATGTATTTGCGGAGCTCTTTTTCCTCAACCTTAGAAAGAGCTGACTTAACGCCGGTTTCTTTTGCGTCCATTTCTGTATTCTCCTGAATTCTATTTTCTGATTTGTTTTCAACGGATTCATTTACTACCGTTTTCTTTGTATATTCGATGTTACCAAGATTTGTTTCGTTGTTGATAACACCATAAACTGACTGTGATGGATTAAGTACAACGTCTGCCAAACGTTCAATCTGATATGTATCAGGATTAACTGTTTCGCCGTCTGCTTCAAGCTCACCGAATCCAGAAGAACTGAATCCTACACGACCACCAGCGTCAATGATTTCTTGTGCCAAATGACCATATGGTCCTACGAATGTACCAATACCGTATACAAGGTTGTTTCCTTCGTCGATATCCATTCCAAGCCATACGATGCTACTGTTTTTGAAGCTACCTGGGTCAGAGTCGTCTGTTGGATGGTCTGCGAGACCACAAAGACCTTTCCAAGCGTCTTCCTGATTATTCATAACGTTTTCCCAAAGTGCCTTAGGATAACGTCTGTGGTTTCCGTTAACGGTTCCGGGTGGATTAATGCGAGCTACAGGCACACGATAAATACGCTGCTTGTTTACATCTACGCCACCTTCCTTTAACTTGCTAACAACTTTCTGGACAATTGCGTCTTCTACCTTTGCTTCACGAAGTGCCTTAATAATCTGATTGTTTGTAAGAGATTCGAGCATTTTTGATTTGCCACGTGAGGCATTATACTCAGTAATCTTTACATTCATAGATTCTTTAAGAGCTGCTGGTGCAGAATCTGTAATGTCGGAATAATAGCTGTTAGGCATTGTAAGTGTTTCTCTTAAATGTAACATACTTCCTTTTTACTCCATATATTTGGCATTTTAAGCCACACGAGATTAATTTAAGTATCTGAATGGACTAATCCTCAAACACTTAATTAATTAGTGGAAATAGATTTTAATTACTTGAAAAATTAAAAATAATCAAAAGCTCTACTAATTAATCCGAGCACCAGAAATTGTGTTTCGAACGAATGTTTCCGTTGTTCCTACAACATTATTGTTTTAACGGATTTATCTCCTTACTACATTTAAACAAAACACCGTCCACAATGGACGGTGCTCTTTTTTAGTATCTTGCAGTTAAAACGTATCCACCTGGATTTGTACCAACCGGATAATTATATACGTAGAAGTATATTCCAGAACGACAGTCTGATTCATCATGAACCCCACGGTTATGTTCCCCAGAGAATACCTGACGATTAATACGAACCTGACGGAATTCTTGTGTTACTGTAAAGTCTGGTTCATTTGACTGATAAGCTACAATACTTTCCGTTCCGTTTTCGTCTATGTATTTAAGAACCATAACGCCGTCTGCTGCTTCCTCTTCCTGATACAATGGAAACATGATTACATCATTCTGAACATATCCTTGACGTTCAAAGAAACTCTTGCTTCTATCACGGCGATTATCCGGATTAGCTTTATCTTTGTTTCTTTCATTTGATTCCAGATAAAATCCAAGGTTTGTTAAAATGTCTTTTTCTTCATTAGACGTTGGTCTGTATACACGATGTGTTGCGGTATACTGTGGAACTATTGTTAGTTTATCTGGGTTAAACAAGAACGTATATGGGGCTTCGGTCTTTCGTGGGAAGTCCAAACGCAAAGAAATCAAGAATTCGTTTTCACTTACGATAAAAACCGACGGAGCTTTCTCTACTCTTTTAGAAGAAAACTCCAAGTTTTCCACTTGGTCAAAAAACATCTTCCTTATTTTCACGTTGGTAGTGATGTCGTTCTCGTCAAACTTTTTCTGTGTAAGGGTTGTATTCTGTTCAACCCATTCCGACAATTTACTCATTATTTTTCCTCCTGCCAGTCATTTGCAAACAATTCAGGTAGAGACAACTTTATCTTCTTCCAGGAAAAAGAATCATTGTCCCAGTAGTTTACAAGAGAACCGGCTTCTTTTTGATTTGCTAAGCTTATGTAATTTCGTCTAGGCCACTTACTTCTTCTTAATTTCGTGACACCTTTTGCTACTAGCTCTAGATACGTCATTATAGTAATTAGGCACAATTTATGATTTTCAAAATTTGGATTTCACTAACATAAACTAACTTAGTAAAAGGGGCATTTAGTATCTTGGCTACATTACTTGTACATAACAAGTAAAATTCAAAGAAAAAGAGGTGATGCCATTTCAGTTAATATATCTGCCAAAGATGCTTATTAGCCCTTTAATTTTTTATCAAAAGAGGTGAACAATGGTTACTGTTCAGGTTGAAAACGACAATCTTGAAAGAGCACTTCGCAA
>Ga0326512_10000026_pt1 | contig 128376 bp, 120 predicted proteins | sample 1_2617_0518_D_FD_203652 | JGI IMG/M metagenome (GOLD analysis project Ga0326512, IMG submission 203652) | Bovine rumen microbial communities from UC Davis, California, United States - 1_2617_0518 | ecosystem: Host-associated > Mammals > Digestive system > Stomach > Rumen | place: USA...
TCTTCAGCTAATCTGATTTCAACTAATCTTCTGATTACGTTTGCATCATATAGCTTTATGTGTGTCTTGTTAAACTCAGACTCCGAATACATTTCATTAGCAGATAATATAATATACCACAATACAGTTGTACCATAGATATCATTAGACAATCTATGTGCATTGCATCTGTATTTGCGATATTCTTCGTCTGTTAAATCGATTGTAACTAGATGATCTTTTAAGAAATAAGAATGTCTATCTGTCATATTCTCTTCACATAATTTGAGATAATCGAGATTCTTATTTAAAAAGATATCATCTTCTATTAGCTCATTATCATAAACCCATTCTTGGAATGACATTGAGCTTTCTTTGTTTACAGCACCATTATATACTTCTATATAGTCTTTAAGAGTTGTAAATATCATAATATCACCTCTTATTGCGGTCTATATATTGCACTGTACCATGGACGTGGAGGATGCTCAGTTTGACAGTCGTCACAATAACTAGGATCTTCATGATCTATAAATCTGACATGATCCATATCTTTATTGTGAATTTCAATGAGCAATCTAGCTCCTCTATCTAGCCATCTATGAAAATACCAGTCATTTGCATGATGCCATACAACCAAGTAGTTTCTACCAAAAATAGTAGGATCAACTACAGGTTTGCATTCTTTATCATTGCAATAAATACTATCATTTAAATTTATTATCCATTCAATGGGAATACCCGGAATAACACCGGGTCTCTCAGGATCTGCCATTAAAGTTGGTACAAATACAGTTTTCGGATTTGTGTTAGAGTCAATGCGAAGTGGTTCACACATTACATAACAATATTCGTTATCATCTAATTTATATTCGAGGCTATTGTTGTATCCTATAGACATATCGTACACCTCTATTCATTAATAAACCTAACTATAAGTTTGTTAATGAGTTTATTCATAAAGGGAGCTGTTTTAATTGACTGATTATTCAAATGCTAATCCAAATAAAGATCAGACTACTCTGTTATTTATGTTGGACGATTTCGACTTATATAAACCAAAACCTATATTTGTGTATGCGGGCCCACCGGGAACGGGTAAAACTTGGATAATTAAATTATTCTTTGATAAGCATGGAATAAGAGACGATGAATATATCACATGTGCATATAGCGGTAAAGCTGCTAATGTATTAGCTATGAATGGCTTACCTGCTAAGACGATACATTCGTTGATATATAATGTAGAATATGTACCTAAGCTTGATGCCGCTACAGGCAAAATAAAAAATGTATTGACATTCGTTAAGAAAGAGCATCTTGATAAAGATTATAAATATATTGTAGTTGATGAGCTATCTATGGTGCCTGATAACATAATGGAAGATTTGTTGTCGTTTGGTATTCCTATTATTGGTATGGGCGATATAAATCAGTTGCCACCTGTATTTGGATATGGTTCATATATAGAGAAACCCGATTTTGTATTACATGAGATAATGAGACAAGCATGGGATTCTCCTATAATAAAATTATCTCAATATGTATTACAAGGTCAACATCTGAGTTATGGTTCATATGGTAATAATTGTAATGTGCTACATACAATGCCTGTTACGACTAATCTGTTTAACTATGATTGTATTCTGTGTAATAGAAATGCAACCAGAATGTTAGTAAACGACATATTCAGACATAATCTAACCAGATACGCTAAGAAAGGCGTATTAGCTATAGGCGATAAACTAGTATGTAAACAGAATTGTTGGGATCGTAACTTAGACGGAATGTATTTGACTAATGGCACAGTTGGTTATGTGGAATACATAGATGATGAGAATACAGATGGCACAAAAATAACAATCGGGTTTAAGCCCGATTACATAATAGATGACAGATACTATGACCAATTAGCTATAAGCAGAAAATATCTGGAGAATGGTACAGAGATGATGTTTAATCATAATGTGATAAAGTTTGATTACGCATATGCATTAACTGTACATTCTGCTCAAGGTAGTCAGTATAATAGAGTGCTATATATAGATGATGGCTTTAGTGGAGATAGAGAGATAAAGAAGAAATTAAAGTATACTGCAATAACCAGAGCGATAGATAGTATAGATATTGTAGATAGTGGCTGTTTCTATACTACACCGTTAAATGCGTGAATTTGACTATATATTCTATAAGTGTAAAGTAAACAGGAAGGGGGTGACTTGATGACTGTTTATGATACATATGATGTTATATTTACATGCGAGCGCGTAGCATGTAAATATAGCACATCCGTAGATGATGGCCACATCTGCGGCGGATCCGGTAGACTTATATCAAGTCCACCATTCCGTTTAGGCCGCTCTCTCGGATAAGAAAAGAGGTCCCGAGGGAGTATAAACTAGATTGTAATAAATCTGATACCGCGATGTAATCCTAGCCCGTTGTGGCATTTGAGATTACTTGGTTAATCAGATTATTACAATCTAAATCCTCTTTAATTTTTTTGTCATAATAACGCATCATAGGATACAATCCTATAATTATTTTTTTGCTATTATGAGGTGATATCATGGCAAATGAATTTAAGAATTTAATAAATAAAGATTTATTATCTTATTATAATACTAAAGTAGACAAACGTGAAGATGACAAAATTAGTAGTTTGCCTATTACAAATAAAGCTGAATTTTTAAAATCGTATTTTGAATCTAATAGTGATGGCAAAGTATATGGTGTAAAATTTGCATATGATGCAAATGGTGTAATCCAAGCTACATCCGGAGTTAAATATGGTGCTAATAATGGATTAGTTGTAGAACCATCTACAAGAACTGTAATTGGCAGAGATGATTATAGATCTATAAATGTATTTAGATCTATAGATGCTAATGTGCACTATGGATCAGATGGCAATATAGTTATAGATGCTATATCTGGAGAAGATGGATTTAGTTATACTGGAAAAGTAGACGTAGTATGTATATTTGCTCCTGTATATGAAAGAATATATGATGAAGAAGAGACAGTAAATGGAGTTACTACGAAATGGTGGCATATAGAGTGGTGTGATAGACCCAAAGAAGGATTTACACTGAATATCTTATGCAAAGATATTCATGGGAAAAATCAAGGATTCTATACTATAACCAAATTCCCATCTGTATGGATAGATGGCGCTCCTTATAGTAGTGCTGGTAGATATCCATGGGTAAATGCTGCTATATCTGGAGTAGCTGGTCCGTCATATAATAACTGTGTTGACAGATATCATGCCAGAAATGAGAATATGACAGCAATGACGCATGGACAAGTTGCTATGATACAACGTATATTTATGATGAAATATGGCAAAACTAGATTTGACCAATGCTTGAATGGATTAATATCTTATTATAAGAATAGACTATATATACAAACAGCTGTTACAAATAAAAATTATGTAGTACTTACTACTACAGATGCTAATAGCATCTATGCCGATACACAGATAGATATAGGTAATCCTACTGCAGATAGAGTAATTGCAGCTCGTAGTATTGCTACCAATGTATATGTAACAGGAAAATCTGCTGATATAGTTTTATTTAAGAATATAAAAGCTGGGTTTACTATATCTGACACTAATTATACTATAGCTAGTGCATCTGAATTTGATATCTTATGTAAAAAGCTATCTACTACTGGAGATGCTGTAGATTTAGATGGCAATAATATCACAATGCAATTTGTGTATACAGACCCCAATACATCTGAAGAAAGTACAGTAGATATTAATCTGGAACTTAATGTATCTGGTACTACATATACGCTTTATGCATATGATAGCGGTAATAATGTAATAGGATATAGTGCTAGTGGTGAGACTACATATACGGTTATCTATATAGATACTGCAGTTACAGTAGACACAACTTGTAGCGTACAAACTGCTATATATGAGACTGGTTATTCATTGGGCATACTTGGTAAAGATGGCTCTTATATCAATGGAGCATTTAACACAAGTGGCAGGAATCCTAGTGTAATGAGTGGCATAGAGCTATTTAATGGCGCTTGGGATATATGTGGCAACGCAGTATATAATTATGACAGCAATACTAACTTACATGTATTAGTGCAGAATGATTTAAGAGCAGTTACTAAGACTACAAATACTATTACCGCAGAGTATACAGATGCAGGTTATTTCACACATACAACATCAGGATCTTCATATAAGTATGGTAAAGCCGTCAGATATGATTTAGTAAATGGAGTTTACTTAATAGATTGTGATGGTGGCTCTAGTTCAAATGGGTTATGCGATGCAATTTACTATCTTGGAGATCAAAAGTCGGGGTTCTACGAGGTGCTGTTGTTTGGTTCCTTGAGCGCCGGCGGCCGCGCTGGCCCGTTTTGTTCTGATGCGAGCACTGCCCTTTCGCACGCGACCTGGGGCTTCGCCGCTCGCGCGGCGTTCGTTTGCTCGGTTCGGGCTTCCTAAAATCATCTTTACAGGGGAGAGGGTGAATGCGCACGTGGTCTTAACCGACCACGTGCGCAGAGGGAGAGGGGGTAGAGTTTTTTAGATTTCATATAAAACTATTAAACAATTTTATGTAGAGTAAATACAATTTATTCTATCGGTTGATGGAGCACCAAACGACGAGCAGAATATGAAAATATTCTGTTGGTGCTGTTGTTTGGCAACTTGAACAACGGCGGCAATGCTGGTCCGTTTTGTTCGAATGCGAACAATGCCCTTTCGAACCCGTCCTGGAACTTTGGGTCTCGTCCTGCCTTCGGATACTGCATTTTATCAAATTCAGAGTAATTTTTATAAAGTATCATGATTTATTTCATGATACTTTATTTTTGTTAATATATGAGAAAAATTCTATAATTGTAGATTATTATCACGTGAGGTGAATACAATGATATATTATCTCGCAGCACAAGTTAAGATAAAGAATGGAATTAATGGGAATTATCCTGTTTTATCACAAATACGAATAAAGAGATATAATTCACAAGTTGCTCCTTCTATAGTTATTGCAGATTATAATGCATCTGTAAGAACTGATGGAACTAGTCCTATTATAGTTGGTAGATGTATGATAGCATCTGACCAGCAAAGTATAATGTTAGAACGCAGTCTGTCAATATCAGAACTTACATACGATGCACTTGCAAAATATGATAAATATTTTACAGATGGATTCGTATTATCTACTTCTGTAATGACTTCAGATATTGTAAAGAATTACATTTCTCCTGATATTAATGCTTCTCCTGTAAATATGATGTGGAGACTCAGATATCAGGATTAATCGGAACTTTTTAATAATTTATAAATGAGGTGATCACATGGCTGGTCCGATAGCAGAGCATAGTTTGTCAAATGATGCAATTAAAGCAATAATTGCACAATATGGCAAAAAATTAAAATTCATAAAGACCGAAAATAATACAGTTGCAGTAAACCAACAAGAAATTGGTTCTCCTGTATATATAGATGCATCTACGGATATAGAGTACAAGAATTATGATGGATATGATTTCATAAAAGTAAGAGCATATGATCCTTTTAATAGAAAAACATATTCATCTCTAATTCGTACACATGATATTCGTACATTCGTAATAGCTGAAAAAGAAACTGATATACTAGACGGATTTAGATGTTAATATAAGGGAGTGATGAAATGGCTATATTAAATGAGCATAGCATGACATATGCGGCATTAAAAGAAATACTCGATGAATTTGGCGAACGAGTTAAATATATTAAAACCGAAAATAATACAGTTGCGCTCAATCAACAAATAATTGGTTATCCGTTCATGTTAACCAATTCTGATATTGAGCATGAGACATATGATGGATATGATTTTATAAAAGTAAAAGCATATGATCCATTTACTAGAAAAATATATTATTCTTTAATACGAACCAATGATATTAGAACAGTTGTAGTTGCTGATAAAGCAACGGATATACTAGACGGATTTAGATGCTAAATAAAATGGAGGTGAACGTCTATGGCTTCTTCAGAGTCTTATGCATCATTGTTTAGCGGTGATGAATTAGATTTTGCGATAGCTAAAGCGCTTGGCAATAAATATAGAGGCATTACTACACCCGGATGTCATTTAGTCGGAGATACTACTGATAATGTAGTAGACTTGGACAAATTGCTCATCCCGGGTAAATATACTATTTATTTTTATATCAATGGACCTGCTAGCTTCGTATATGATGAAACTACGCAGACAAATATGAGTGAAGATGATGCTGATCCGGAATCACTTACACAGACATCTTCATTTAGTGTAAGACCTATTTATCTTGTAATGTATACATCCGGTGGGGATCATCTGTATCAAACTATTATGGTTGGTACCAGACTCTATTGGAGAGATATGTGGTCTAACGAAAATATTACAGGTACTCATATACCTTGGAGATGCTCAGACCTTGGTGTTGAATCATCAGTCATTACCAATAATCTCGAATATAAAGAGACTGGTATAAGCGAAGCATTATCTCAGAGAATGGGTACTGCATTAGTTGATATGGTAAAGAGACTCCAAATAGGTAATGCAAACTTATTGAATTACACTAATGGATATTTCTCATATGGAACCAGATTTAATGATTCTCAAACTATTTCTCAGAATATGTCCAAATATTGGAATATGACTAATGGTTCAATCAATACAGTAACATATGATGCTATTAGAGATGGTCAGATTACTTATCCTACTGATGATACGACTGCACTTAATATAGATCTATTCCCTGTATTTGATGATTTGGATGCCGATATAATTTCAACGTTTAGATCAACTAGTACAAGTGCTGTATTCAAATCTTATTCAACTTCTTCTACATCCGGTGTGGAATATAATAAGATTTACATGAGTGGTAATTCTAAATATACTGCATCTGTATATTTAGTATTCGATCCTTTATTCTTAAAGATGCAAAATGAAAATGTCGCATACATATCTATTATCTTAGATGGTAACCAAGAAGAAGTAGTTAAGACTGAAACTATTACTCTTAACAGACTTGGTACGGCTATGGAAGAAACGGATATGCATGGATATCCTATAGCAAACCCGGGTGTACCTTATTGCAGAAATAAGATATTCGAACAGACTGATTATGAATCTGAGCAATATGATGGTCAGTTCAGAGTAATGAATAAAGCTGCAAGTGAGATGGGTTATTATAGGCTTACAGTAACTATAACACCTGAAGATTTAGATAATGCAAATATAACTGATATAAAGATAGCATTTGGCTTTAATGGCACAGATGCTAAGGGATTATTTGTATTACCTAAGGTTGAATATGGTGAATTTGCAACACAATACAATCATAGCTGGGACGATCTTTATTATTATTTCACCAACTGTGAGTCATTCTTCGGTGTTCCTATTAATATATTGCATCCTACTGAGTTTGAGAATCAGGATAGCTTTGTTTATGATGCGGCAAACAACAGATTCGAAGCTGAACCCGTTGCAATTGGTGGCGGCGGTGGATTTGTAGTTCATGACAGAGATGATCTCAATATTGAAACTGTAAGTGATAACTCACGCAGATATGCAACTAATAAGCGAAATAATTCAGAGAAGATTCCTATATCCTATAAACCTGATGGAGAAACTCTTATATTTGGGCATGATCCTAATCATGTAGATCAGAAAACTGGGTATGCTGAAGATGGATATCAGGAACTCTATACAGCTAATCATCTGGAACATTATTATCCCAGATATAAAAACATTCTGTTCTTAAACAAACCGACTAATGAGTTATTATATTGGGATGACTTATGTAATAGAAATAAACCCGATGGTTCTGCCGATGGATCGGATTATGAAGGTCGTGGCGGATTTGTATCTCTGAATAAATCATTTGTAATAAGAAAAGGTGTAGACGGACATGCTGGTCCTCAACCTGTTAATTATACAAACGATCAATCTTATACAGAGAGCTATGTTGGCACTAACCAATTCTGGTTACATAAACCCGATAGTGTTGGTCAGTCGGCAGTTAGCAAAGCTGCCACTATTAAGTATTATGACCCTGAAGAAGAGATGTGGTTAACTGCTAAGGCAGATGCAGCTAGCATATATGTAGTACAGCCTACAGCACCAGGACCTGAATTCTTAGGTAAATTCTGGATAAACTCTACTACAGATGCAGTGTATTATTCCATTATGCAAAATAATCAAGTTGTATGGAAACCTATCTTCTCTATTTGGGGAGCTAATCCTACCACTACATAAAAGACCATATGTATTATCTAGAGCCAGCGAACCTCTAGATAATACATATTTTGGTGGTGATAATAAATGCCAATAAATGAAGAATATTTAGCTCATAATCCGGAAGCTTTAAATAATCATAATGCAACTAATTCAGAAGCTGATTATGATAAAGCGTTAGCTTACTGGAATCATCCAATGACGGATGAGCAAGCTAAATCATTATTAAATAGAATCAAATTTGCTTTCTTATATAGAAATGGATTTAAATTAAATAGTGATAAATGGAGAGAAAGTACAATAGACGTACTCGATATCTCCCTAAATAATATAGAAAGAACTAAGAAAGTATCTTCTGATGAATATAATATAGAGGCAGATGATAATCCTAAATATGGTATCGATCAAGTTGATACTATGCCTACAGCTTCTATAGATTATTTAGATATAACTGTCCAATACATTGGACAATCTATTTTCGATAGTTATCAACATAATGCATTCTATAAATGCATAGAAGACTCTGGAGTATATGAATGGACAGAAGTGGATCCCGTTGATACATCAGATGCAAATATTATTAAAGCTATAGATGGTGTTGCTATAATTAACTCTCTCCTTAGAATAAATGAAATAGGAGATGATATGACAGAAATAGCAAATACATCTTATAATAAAATATTAAAAGCATTCATCAATGGATCATCTTATAAAAATCATACTAAAGAATATATTCTAAATGGAAAAACTCTAACAGATGTATTTCCGAATGAATCTACTGATGCAGATATTGCAGCAGCAAAGACCAAATATATCAATGTAATTACTATCAATACATCGACCGATGATTTTAATTTTGAATCGGATGATGCAGCTAAGAGATTAAAACAAAAATCTTATATAGAGACTATATTACATGATATAAATGATATAATTAAATATGTAAATGCATTTACTGATGCATATTTACGTCCATATGATGAGGGAACTCATCAAAATATAACTACAGCATTTGACTATTATGTACTCGATTATATAGTACAAATGATAGAAGCTGAAAATGCTTTATTTGTTACTTTATTAACCAAATATGCCAGAACTATAATCGAAGATCCTACTGCTAAAGTAGATATTGATGTATCAATTCAGCATAAACAATTTAACCATGCCCCGTTTGTTGGCTCAATGTGTAATGGTGCATGTGTTGGATTATGCTTTGGCTCATGTGTTACAACATGTAACGGTTGCGGTGGTTGTACATCATATTGTAGTTCATACTGTGGTGCTTCATGTTTTGGTGACTGTGGTAATGCTACATGCGTAGATAACTGTGCTGGTACATGCAAAGGTGAGTGTACAGGAGATTGTCAAGGTGCATGTACTAAAGATTGTGGAGATGATTGCTCATCATCATGTATAACCTCATGCGCTCATGAATGTAAAGGAAGTTGCACAGGTGGTTGTAGTATATCTTGCTCAGATAAATGCTCAACCGGATGTAATGATGGATGCTTTACATCATGTACTAGTAGCTGTGGTCATAGTTGTAGTGGTGGCGCTGCAGCTAAGAGTCCTAGCAAGTCTCCTCAGCCTGCAAATACCAAAACTATAAATACAAATACTAGGAACAATATAGGATTATATACACAAAGTGGAATAAATACATCGAATAATGTCGATAGTAGTCCATACCATAATAGATGATAGGTGGTGATAATTATGGCTGGATGCGGAGTTTCTGATTGTAGTGTAGCATGTCAGAGTGAATGCATGCATATATGTGACGCAACTTGTTCCACTGCAAGTAGTACTACCAAAGCTAATAGCTGTGGTTGTGGACAATCAAATTGCGGAGTAGAATGCGGCGGTAATGCAAGCAATGCAAGCTGTACAGGTAACTCATGTAACGGTGGCTGCTTTAAATCATGCCAAGCTTTATGCGGCGCCGGTAATGCCGGCAATTGTCATGCAAATTGTACAGGTACTACCGGTCATAATAGTGGTAGTGGTGTAAATGGAATGAACTGCGGTGCTTCCAACTGCAGTGGTGGATGCCAAGAGAATTGTGCATATATGTGCTCAGATGGATGCTCATCATGTCATTCTACATGTAATGGCGGTTGTAGTGGTTGTACTTCCAGTTGTGGCGGTTGTGGCGATGATTGCACAACTACATGTCACGCAACCGGAGATAGTATAAGCACTAGCGATAATTCTAACAATAGTAGCTGTAACCAAAGTGTATGTACTGCAGCATGTTCATCTATGTGTGCTTATGCATGTAATTATGGTAGTAATAGTTCTTGCACAGGTTGCGGTTCTTCATGCAAGGGAGCAACATCTTCTGTTACAGTAGACATATAATATTAAATTTAGAATCCTTATAATGGGATTCTAAATTTATTTTGCCCAAGGACATAATGATAAATTTTAGTATATAAAGGAGGTATGCAATATGGCTGGATGTAAACAAGGTTCATGCGGTTCCAGCTGTGGACAAGGATGCGGAAGCTCTTGTGGAAGAGGTTGTGGCACAGCTTGCAGTAGTAGCTGTGGTCAAAGTTGTAGCACCGGTAACTCTGGGCAATCGCAAAGTGGCGGCAGTAGCAGTAGTAGCAGTTGCAGCGGTTGCGGTAAGAGCTGTGGCGACGCTTGTGGCGGAAGCACTTGTGGTACATCATCGGCGGCTCATGCATTACCTGCAGGCTGTGCTGGTAATACATGTACTGGCGGCTGCAGTGGCTGCAGTCATAGTGCCGTTGGTAGTAGTGGTAATTGCGGTATTACATGTTCGGCAAACTGCGGATTTAGCTGTGGAAAAAGTTGTGGATCAGATTGCACCGGATATTGTGGACCATCTTGTGGAGGCTTATGTGCAGCAGGTAGTGGTTCCGTACCAAGTGGCCCATCTGATACAGTAGATTGGACTCCTGTTCAATCTGGATGCAGCGTGTGCGATACAACTTGTATGACAGAATGCTCAACCGGATGCAGTAGTGGATGCAAAAATGATTGTGGCGGCTGTGGTGGATGCTCCAATTCATGCACAGGCACTTGTAGTAATAACTGTAGTAAAACATGTAAAGGTTTTTGCACTGGCTCATGTGAAACAATGTGTGTTAATACATGTAGCTCATCTTGTAGCTCATGTACAAGTAGTTGTACTGGGTCATGCTCATCGTGTACCGGTAATTGTGTGCAATCATGTAATACTGGTTGCTTAGGATGCGATTCAGAATGCGATACAACATGTAAATTCGTATGTAGTCAACAATGCCAAGGTGGCTGCTCAGGACAGTGCTCAGGATGCACTAATAAATGTTCGTCGTGCTCTAATGACTGTAGTGGAACTTGTGGAGGCGATACATGTGCAACAACATGCAGAGCTTTATGCAAAAACTATTGCACAAGTTGTACAGGTTGCAATACTGCATGTGAAGATGGTTGCTTGTCATCTTGCATAGGTTGCACTGGTACATGTGAAGGACAATGCACTGTATCTGCTACGGAAAGATCTATATCTACTCAACGAACATATCTTGAGAGTAGATACAATGAAACATATTCCGAGGTGATTTGACGTGCATGATACAACGATAAATAAACCAATTCCTGTAAGGTCAAATCCTGCTAAGATAGAAAATAAAGCAATACCTAGCAATTATCTTGCATTATTGAAAAGAATAATGATCGAATTTGCTAGAAGAAGTGGACTTAGAATAAATAATACAACCGGTGAATTATTAGGCGTATCATATTCTGGATTAAATGGTCCACTTAGAACTAATTTAACTTGGAATCCAAGTGAATTTTTCCCAGAAGATTTTAATGATACAGATATTGGTTCAGTAAGTGATACAAGATTAACTAAAGCACAAGCTGAATTTGTAATAAATAAATTATTAGAGATTTGTGATATAGAAGGCTATGCTAAAATACCCACTATAAACACAAATAATACTACATCGATAACTCAAGTAAATGCAACGTTACCATTTCCTAAAGTTGCAGGAGTAATATCTCAATTATTTGAATATGGTACACTTTATGGTGTTTTGAATACTATTTCTGCTGAATCATATACAAGCCCAACTAGTTCGTGTAGAACAGGTTGTACTGGTTTATGCTATGGCTCATGTGCAGTAAATTGTATTGAATCGTGTAGTAGTACATGCACAGGTGGTTGTTCAACAGGTTGCGATGGTACATGCTCTATTGATTGCACATCTGATTGTGCTGTAAATTGTAGCACTAATTGTAGCGGTGACTGTGAAAGTGGCTGTGACAGACTATGCATTGATGGATGCATGTCTGAATGTTTAGGCTCATGCACAACTACTTGTACGAATGCATGCAAAACTGAATGCACGACTGAATGCGTTAGTTCATGCACAGGCGAATGCACCTTATATTGTACTGCAGAATGCTCAGTTAAATGTACTACTGAATGCGCATCAAGTTGCACGAATGCTTGCAGTGGATATTGCAAAGGAGGTTGCTATACAACATGCTCATCTACATGCTCAAGTTCATGTGGCTATAACAACTGTATGGGCGCATGTAAATCTGGGTGTAGTACTTCGTGCACTAATGGCTGTAGTGGTAATTGTAGAGGTCATAGTAATTCAAATACGTAGGTGGTGATTTTATGGCAGCGTGTTTTGGATGTGATTCAACATGTTTGGATGAATGTGTTGGAACTTGTAAGACATCGTGCTTAGGATGCAAAGATTCGTGCTCTTCATGTGGATCAAATTGTGCATCTACATGTATGCACAACTGTGGTACTGATTGTAATAAAATGTGTGGAAACACATGCTCTTTCTCATGCCAATCGTCATCATCTGATGCTAGTAGATATAATAAGTATTTACAACTATAATGAATAGGTGGTGATTTTATGGCTGATTGTGCTAACTGTAGAAGCTCATGTACTGTAGACTGCTCTGGTACATGTCAAGGCGCTTGTTGGACTATGTGTGATAGATACTGCAGTGTCGGAAGTTCCGGAGGTAGTGCATGCACTGGCGGTTCATGCTCTGGTAGTTGTAGTGAAACCAGTACAGGCACTTGTTATAGATCGTGCACAGATGGATGCGATAACGGATGCGGAACCGGATGCATGCATAACTGCGTTGGTGGTTGTAATAGCTGCACTGGTAATTGTGACTATGCATGTTTAAAAACGTGTAATGGCTGCTCGGGTACATGCTTAGGCGCATGCAATACCAACTGCACAAGTGCATGTAGTATTAATTGTGGTAATGGTTGTGCTAGCGCGTGTACATCGTGTTATAAGACATGTCAAAATGGTTGTACTTCGTGTACAGGTGATTGTGGATCTGGTTGTGCTACTGGTTGCTCAACTGGTTGTAACAGTGGATGCAATGATGTATGCGAAAATGCATGCGATGAAACGTGCATTAATACGTGTAGAACAGGTTGTCAGTCTGGATGCGCTACAGATTGTGAATCCGGTTGTAAGACAGAATGCACAAATGCATGTGGAACAACATGCTCTGTACAATGTGGCAATATGTGTGGTGTTGGCTGTGCAGCTAATTGTCTAGAAGCTTGTGCAAATACTTGCGGCTCTGCAGCATGTACATCGTTCTGTACATCTGCATGCTCTGGTACATGTGCACGAGATTGCAAAACTAACTGTACGAATGGTTGCTATGGCTGTGAATCAACGTGTACTCAAACATGTAGCGTAAGTTGTTCTGGTACAGCTGCCGAATATACGGCATAATAAAAAACGGTGGTAAGAACGTAAATATAAATTTTTATTAAAGGAGAAATCATAATGAGCATTTTTACAATGTACAAGGATATCACAGTTGATATCCCTGAAGATATTTATAATAAGCTTAATAGGTCATCTCGTGAATATGAGATGGCAACAACTGACGTATATTATTACATAATGAATGGCAACACAGTACAGTCTGCTATATTCGATGAAATGATCAATGATGCACTTGATGCATACTTTGCACATTCTAAGAATAAAGATATCGTATCCAACGATTTCGTTATTCCTGCTATAAAGAGGGAATATAATCTTGATGGCGATGATATAGTTATAAACAACTTCTGGAATATTACATTTGATGGAAATCATACATGTAATATTACTGACATAAAAGTATCCAAAAATGATCAGGAAGTTGTGCATGAAGGTACTGTATCAGATGAGTGGGCAGAAAAGATAGGATATCTCCGTGCAAAAATTCAGGTGTATGATGCAATCATATCCAAGATAATGTCTTCTCTTAACTCTACAATTACTCAGAAAGTTAGAGATGAGTATGATAAGGTAAGAGATATCCGTATAAATCTTCTCATGGAAGAGGATGTTAATAAGAAAAACTTCCTCAATGAGATAGTTAAGCCTATTCTGGATGAGCATAATTGCGATCCTGAAAAGTGCACATGGAATCTCAATCCTATAGAAAAGACATTCAATATAACCCGTACAGTTGATTGATTATATAAGAGGCGGTGTAATTCTAATGTATGAAAGAAAATATTCTCGTACAGAATCATTTCAAGATTTGATTGCCCGTCTTTATCCGTTGTCAGATATCGCTCCCGATGTTCGGGAGCGTATTCTTTATGATAAAGATGGATATCCCATGCATTATGTAGCTAGAACAGTTACTTTCCAAGTTACAGATGACTGTAATCTCTGTTGTGTACCTGCTGGTACTATGATACTGATGGCAGACAAAACAGAAAAACCTATAGAAGAAATTTCTATAGGCGATAAAATTTTAACTTTTAATGAAAAACCTACACATGCATATCCAATGATGCACGAAGCAGAAGTAACTGCGACAATGTCAAGAGAGATTGACTATGTGTATGATATAATAACAGATAGCTCAAGTTTAACTGTTACAGGTAATCATCCATTGTTATATTTAAATCCATTCGGATTTATGGAATATAAAGAAGTATCACATCTCAGAAAAGGCGATACTATATATGAATACAGTGGAAGACAAATGGTTGCCAGACATATAAGATCTATAGAAAAGCGTGCAGCTAAGACTATAGTATATAACTTAACTACTTCGCTTAGTACATATGTGGCAAATAAAATAGCAGTGCATAACTGTTCTTATTGCTATCAGATAAATAAGAAGCACCATAGTATGCCCTTTGAAGTAGCAAAAGAATTTGCCGATATGATACTCGAATCTACCAAAGAAAATAATGATTACATTACGGTAGAATCTTCGCCCGGTGTTGTATTTGAGTTCATAGGTGGAGAACCGTTCTTGGAGATAGATCTTATTTCTAAAATCTCTGATTACTTAGTACAGAGAATGACTGAGATGAGACATCCATGGAGAGATAAGTTTATGTTTTCTATATGCTCTAATGGCCTTCTTTATAAGAATAAGAAAGTCCAAGCATATATGGAAAAATATAAATACAATATATCTTTCTCAGTATCTATAGATGGTAATAAAGAACTCCATGACTCATGCAGAGTTAAACCTGATGGGACCGGTTCATATGATATTGCTATAGATGCAGTTAATCATTATAGAGAGCACTTCCAAGGTAAGATGGGCTCTAAGATGACAATGGCTCCTAGTAATATTACATATGTATATGATGCAGTCAAAAATCTTATAGATCTCAAATACGATGAGATTTATCTCAACTGTGTATATGAAAAAGGCTGGGAGCCTCATCATGCTACTGAGCTTTATAATCAATTCAAAATGTTATCTGACTATATGATAGAAAGTGGACATTTTGAAGATACATATTTATCATATCTGGACGATACAGGATTTCATCCTATGGGCGAGGAGCATCAGCAGAACTGGTGCGGTGGTACTGGCTCTATGATAGCTGTAGACTATAAGGGCGATATATATCCTTGTCTGAGATATATGGAATCTTCTATAGGCGATGATATAGAAGCTCCTGTAATTGGTACAGTTGAAAAAGGATTCATGTATGACCAGAAGACTAAAGATCTGGTTCATGATATGAGAGCAATCTCCAGAAGATCTCAGTCTACTGATGAATGCTTCTATTGTCCTATAGCACAATTATGCAGTTGGTGCTCTGCTTATAACTACCAAGAGTTTGGTACTATTAATAAACGTGCTACATATATCTGCATAATGCATAAGAGTAGGACACTTACCAATATCTATTATTGGAATAAAGGTTTTAAGAAATATGCACCTTGGTTTAAGTTTGCATCTTGGATTCCTAAAGAGTATGCTCTTGAAGTTATATCCGAAGAGGAATATAATATGCTCTTGAGTCTTATAGAATTTACAGATGAAGACAGAGCTCTTACTCAAAAGATGCTCGATGAAGGAAAGATATCGGATAGATATATTAATTATGCTAGGACTGCACTTGAAACCAATAGACCTGTATTTACAAATGATATTGGTAAAGTAATGGTAGATGCACTCAACGCAGATGGATCTCCTTGCTATGATGAAGTGATGTCTGCTAGTAAATATGGCAAAGATGTAGTCAAACTCGATGAGCCTATAGACTATACTTCTATTGCATATGCTGGAGTATTTGATTATATCAATAAACGTGGATTTGATATACATGCAGTTAAATTAATGGAGAAGTATGGTGGTTTAGAATGAGAAGCTATTATAGTCCATTAAACGATGGCTCATATCAGGTTAATGCATACTCATTATCCAGAAAATCAGGTGTACAAAGATCCGAATACACTACATATGCTGGAGCTGCAAATGAGTCTGCACAAACAGAAGATGAGCTTATTCCACCTATTAGTACAGATGTAGATGTACATAAAGTATATAATACAGTATTTAATAAAGATCGAATATCTTTATCTATACCGTGTTATAATATGATGACTATCTATAAAGTACATCTTAGTATAGCAAATTCATTAGGTAATAAAGCTATTCTTGGAATATTTGATGACGAATACATATTTGCATCATTTAAGCTATGCAATGATGATACAGCATATGCCGAAGGTGAATATGATTTGTTATTCTCATGGGAAGGCAGTGATTCCGATATATCGGTTGTATCTACAGCTGCATCTATCAATACAGATTTAGATGTAATTGACATAAATGGAATTCATCCATTCTTACATAATGGTATTCTATATTATAAGATAGCCAATGAGCAATCCGAAGGGAACTTTAAGTTTATACCATATATACTCAATAGATATCCTGTTATGAATGATGATAATAGTGCAAACCCATCTATGATTCATTTTAGAATATCCGGTATAGATGACGCAGGACTTGCTCAGCTTACTGTGGAGACATATCCTCTCATGTACGTGCCTAGTGAATAATCGTATTTTTATTGTGATATCGACATTTGATTAATGTCGATATCACATTTTGTTAGAGGTGAGACTATGGCTTTTTACAAATGGGACAGGATCTTTGATTCCGGGATTAGTGATTTTGTATCTAGTGGAATAGTAGCATTAGGTAAAACCGGATTGCTGAGACCTGTCGAAAATAAACAAATGCCAATGAATGTGGAGTTACACGCATGTGTGCCATATTTTGATGGATATTTATTAATAATGCCCGGGTTAATGCTATATATAAACGCTGAAGGTCAAATCAGTGAGAATAAAATAGATTTAGCATTAACAGATGGCGTTTTCATAAATGGAATGATTCTGTTGGCTACTACAGATGGAAAGATCTTATTTAGCAAAGAACCTCTTGTATTTAAAGAGCATTCCAGAAAATTAAATAAAATAACTCGAGTAAATAAATGCGAAGATAAAGCAATAATCTGTGGCGACACTACTATTGCTATAGCATGGGAAAAAGATAATCGAGTTGAATTCAAACAATTAGCTACACATTTTCATCATATAAATGCATATCTATATGATGGAAAAATATTTTCTTTTTCAGATGATGGATTCTTAAATGTCTATTTCATAGACAAAGAATTCAATATATTACCTAATTCATTATATAGAATAGATATAAACAGCAATCTGATAGATGCAACAGTGAATTCTATATACATAGATCATGATTCAAAAACTTGCGATATTTATTTCTTATGTAATAACGGTATAGTTGCTGTTATACCGAACTTTAAATATACTAAAGATTCTATAACCGAAATAGATAAAAATCTTATTATGCATGAAGCTAAGTTAACAGACAATAGCTATTTTAAAGATATGACCAAATATAATGATGAATATATTATAGTTGGTTATGGAGAAGAAACAAAATCTTGCATAAAGACTAAACAGCTCAAAGATTCTATTATAGCTCATAATCTGTTAAATAGAATATCTGGGCCTGAACGTTATATGCATAATTTTGCATCAACGTATGAGTCTAAGTATAAGAAGAGCAAATCCGAAGATACTAAGATGAAAGCATTGTTGACTGTGCATCTGATAGTGTATACTAACACAGATGGATCTAAATATATTAAGACAACTGATATTGGTTTAATACCGAATTCATTTACAATATATGATGTACAAGATGCAATTTCTACAGAAGTATTTTCAAATATAATACCTGTGGATACCGATAAGCCTAAGTGTAAAGTTACTATAAGCATCAGTGAAGATATGATAGAGAGGTGTTATTAATGACAAATATACCTGTGAATACACTTGATACAAAGTATACATCATTAGCAAAGCTGTTGGCAAAACCTAAGAATGACACCTTGAAATATGATACATACTATAGCTTCCCTGTGAAGATATCATCTATTGATTATGGTTATATAACATTATCAGATGGATCTATCAAGAAAATGTTCGTTGCATCTAATGAAGCTGACGAACTCAAGACTAATACAATATATTTCTCGGAAGATGGAGTTAACTGGTTTAATATAGATTTCCCAGTTGTGGAATCCACATCGGTATATAATAAGATCTGTATATTCAATGGATCAATATATATGCTATATGATGATAAATTATGCAAATTATCTAATTTCGATATTGAGAATGGTATTATGACTAAGACTGATATAGAAGGCGAAGCATATGATATCATCGTAATAAAAAATGAATTATGGGCATTGGCTCATAATGGCATTTATAGAGTATTATCAGATGATAAATACTCTGACCTGATACAGATAACCGGAGACTTTGTATTTGAGAGATTCATTAATTCTGCAGTGGATGATTTAGTATTAATGGGTTACGCAGATAAGTTTCCTGTATTTGTATTATTTGATGGAGAACCTCATCCTATATTTATTACAGCAGATTTCCAGATACAGACTGCAATTAGTTATAAAGACTATATCTATTGCTATACTAAAGATGAAAGAATCATTACTATATATAAGACTCAAGATTTGAGTAAGACATCTTATAGTGTATATGCAGGATACAGATGGTCAGGAGAAGTATATTATTATCATTCATATTTCTGGATAGCATATACCGAATTCGTTAATAATGAATTCTTTACATATGTAGCTAAATCTAATAATGGAATAGACTTCGAAGCAGATGTAAAAGTACCAAGAGAATCCGAAAATGCCGGTGCTTTTGTTATAGCTACAACTCCTGATATGGAATCTATAGTGTGTATTGGATTAGGAGATCTATATACACTAATACCGTCTATAAATTATTTTAGTTATGGTAAAGCAAATATACTCAATACATGTTATGACTTAACTGAATCTCGTGAAGTAACTATAACACAAACTGATTTCAGTGATGTAGATAACTTTAGCAAATATAATATCAAAGTTTCTGTAGTATATGGTAAAACTATATTGGATACTGATGTCAAATTTGACATTAGCCCAAGGGTTAAAGATCATAGCATTGTGTTTAAGCTAAAAGATAAAGAATACGATATTCCTGAAATAGAACCTGAGGAATTGGAAGTATTAGAAGATGATAGTGAAGAAGAATCCGATGAACTTCCTGATGAGGAGATCGTAGTAGAACCGGATAAACTTCAGGTTCGTGTTCTCATATACGGCATAGAGTCGGTATGCTAACATTTTATTAAAAATAGTTAGTAGGTGATATAATGGATGAATTTTCAATAAGATCGATTGAATTTAAGAACGTCAATAATTTACCTACAGGAGATCCTGCAGTTACAACATTAGTTGGCGTCAATACAAATTTGAAAGATTTCGTAAAGATTCCAATGGATAATCTTATCACTGATAAACTTACTGCAGATCCAACTCCTGCTGTTAGTGGTATGACTTTAATATTCAATACAAGTGATAGGAAGTATCATATAGGAAAAGATTATACATCGGTGGAACTCACGCATTTAAATGCGATAGATACATATTTACAAAGAGCAACTAATAGCGGATGCCGTGAAGGTGCATGCACTAATTATTGTGTAGCAGTTGCAACTAGTGTGTCTACATTAGTTCAATCATCATAAGGTGGTGATTACACATGCCTATCGAATACGATAAAGACGGTAGTCATTTTTATGATGCGTTTGGTGTAAGGCAAACCAAATATTTTGAGCCACATATGGCGCCCTTAATTAGAGCCAATGTACTCGCTGGCGTAACTGATGGAAACTTTAAGCTAATGATTAGAGATGGTAATGACTATTATATAATTCAAAGAGTGCAGACAGGTGTATCTGAATTCAATGAAATTATCAACTATGTTAATACGATTTCATATACTGTAGGTAGTGATGGATATTTGGTGTTTAGTCCATATCGTCCTCGACAATGGATAGATGCGCAGGTGTATTTTTGGAATACTGCGAGTACTTCTGCTACTAAAATGTATGCTATTAACCGCCCGGTATATTTAAATTTGGCGACCAGAACGATAGATGGCGTTTTATTTGACCGTCCACGTATGATAACACAGAATTATTCTAAATATTATATAGATTTTTCATGCATATTGTGGATACGTTCAACTGCAACAGCTGTAAGTGATGCTAGTCAAGTATATTATAATCCGGTAGTTAATGGGATTTCATTGTTAAATCACATATTCACTGATGCAAATAGTGGTACTTTACGTACAGCATACTATGATACTGACACATACACCAATGGCTCACATACCAATATAAAAGCAAATGGAGCATGGCAAAATTGGAATAACCAAGGTGTAACAACTGGTAATATCAATTTCTATACCAAATATGAAAATGCGATGCATCGATTTAATTATATGTGGCTAAAAGATAATAATACATGGAAATCGATTTATCGTCAAGCATCGCCAGATATCAAACAATTATAACAAATTGAAGGTGAAATAAAATGAGTTTTTCAATTAAATTCAAAGGCATGGATGCAATACCTGCAATAATTGTATATGCATCAAAGCAGCAAGTTACATCCTATGCTGATATAAATAAGATAGATAATAGAGAAGTGCTACAGATACATTTCCCTGAGCTCACTGACTATAATCTTCTTATGCAAGCTTATAGCAGTGAAGATGCATTATCTGAGATAACAATCACTGATGAAGATAATTCTCAGTATATCTATATGGATTATGTAATAAGAATATCTCTATCTCTTAATGCAGTTGAGAATGACCAAGACGCAAACACTGCTGCTAATCATTGGATAATGACAGTAGCTCAGCTCACTGAGACTGATAAAGAGTTAAGACGCATGGTTGATACAATTACACAATCACCATCCACACTTACTCTTCAAGAATATAAAGAAGTAAGAGTAGAGCAGTCTAAGACACTTCTCCAGAAATTCCTCAATGATAATCCTCTTATCACAAATTGCAAGAGTGGTATATATGCACCTTATTCTGCAACTATGGATAAGCAAACTCTGTTCATGAATCAGTGTGTATGCTATTACTTCAATAAATTGAATGGCATTGAAGATAGTATTATGTGGAATGAACGTGGTAAGCCTTGTACTGTATGGACAATGGAAGAAGCACTTCCGTTTATGAATGCAATGAAGGCATATACTAAGCCTCTCATTTCTGCACAGCAACAGTATGAAGTTGATATACTTGCATTACCTGATAAGGCTGCAGTTGAAGCTTATGTAATAGACTATTCTCAGGTACCTGCTCCTAATGGTAGAGCATGGTGGGTAGGATATACTGCAGATGAAGTAAGGAGACTCATTGAGCACTTCGGCGATACAGAAACTAAGCCTGATGGTGCTGATGAATATTTACATGGTAAACCAACAACTCTGTAATTTTTTATATGGAGGTAACTTATCATGATGACTCGCAATGAAGTATTAGAGCTTATAGCAGATTCTCAGGATCTCATATCCAGAATTAGAGTTGTACTTGGCACTATATGCATAGAAGCCAAATCTGCTCAAGATGTGGTATCTGTTGATAATGCTCTCGCTTCCCTCAATGGGAATTTAACTAAGATTCTTACTGAATATCCGCCTGAGGATAAAGAATAAGTTAAACAAATCTATACTAGGGTAATTCCTGGTATAGATTTTTCTGGGTACAACTATATAATTTTTATAGAAAAGGGTGAAAACATATGTCAAAAACTAATCCATTGGTAGTACTTGACCCCGGACATGGTCCTGTTACAAACCCGTATCCTGCAGCTAGCGGATATTATGAAGGCACTCAGATGTATAAGCTTATGCTTGTACTTAAGTCTCGCCTTGAAGAGAGTGGAATCAATGTAATCACTACAAGGAAAAAGATTACAGATGATCCTGATCTGTCCACTCGTGGTTCGACTGCTGGTAAGAATAAAGCTGATTTATTTATATCTCTTCATTCCGATGCAGTTGGTAACTATGTAGCATCTGCGAATGGTGTAAGTGCATACTATAGTATTCAAGACAGTGCTGCTAATAAAGTATTTGCAGCTAAAGTATCTTCTTCTATAGCAGCTCTTATAGGAACTAGAGATAGAGGTGCATTGACCAGACTTGGCAGTAATGGACTTGATTACTATGGAGTAATTAGAAGTGCTGCTGCATCTGGATGCAGAAATGCATTCTTGGTTGAGCATGGTTTCCATACCAATTCAAACGATGTTAAATGGTTAATATCCGATAATAAATTAGCTCAGATTGCTGAAATGTGGACTAAGATATTATGCGAATATTTTGGGAAGACTTATAAACAAGCTGTCCCGATTTCTAATATCAATGTAACGACCACAACTAATCCGACAACAACTGCTACTACAGATAAACAAATCACCATATACAAGCAACTTTATAAATATACTAATGCAGCTAATGCATTATCCGGTAATACTTCATTAGCATCCGGACAGTTACAGCCTGGTGCATATTATATCTATAAAGAGTATAATGGTGCAACTAACTTAACTAAGACAGCAGGAACTCCAGGTTCTTGGGTAGTTATTAGTAATGCTGCTGCATCTGTACCTGCAGATATAGAAACCCCTGTAGCTACACCTGATAAGTATACAACTACTAATAAATTCAAGATCTATATGAGTTCTGCAGATGCTGCTGCTAAAGTAAATCCTCTTAAGAATTCAGATGGAACTTTTAAGACATACGATGCAGGCACATACTATATTTATAAGAGAATTAATGATACTGTAATTAATATATCCACTAAATCAGGTATTGCCGGTGCATGGATAAATATCAACGACTTCCTTGAAGACGAGAAAACCGTATTCAAGAAAGGTGATATTGCAGTATTTAAGTCAGGTGTAATTCCCTATTATAGCGATGGCACACGAATTCCGTTATACGTTATTGCAGAAGTAAATGGTAAGAAGAGTTCTCCTGTAATATCTGTAGACCTCAACAACAATGTTTCAATATACAATGTAGAGAAATCCATTCCTAATAAGTATCTTCAGATTGGTATATATGCTACAGATGCAACACTTGCTAAAGCAAATGGATATTCTGATAAGCATACAACCAAAGATGAGCTCACATCTTTATTAGAGTCTAAATATGGTTCTCTTAAACTCTTAGCTAATAGCAAAGGTTATAAAGAGTTTGTAGAATACATGGATAATCTTTTAGAAGATGATGTCGTTATAGATACTGATAGCGATCTTGATCCTATTATGGGCGAATCGTATCTCACTGTAAATCAGTTAGTAAGATTCGTTAAAGCACAAAATCCCAAGTTTGATGGAAACATTGCTGCTGCATTTATAGAGAAATGTAAAAAGTATGGCATTCGTGGTGATGTCGCATTCTGTCAATCTATCTTAGAGACAGGATGGTTTAAATATGTAGGCTCTGCTGTTACAGAAGATCAACATAATTATGCAGGTCTTGGTGTAACATCTAATGGTGTTAAAGGTCTTTCATTCGGATCTGTATCTGCTGGTGTAGAAGCTCAGCTTCAACATCTGTATGCATATGCAACTAAAGCAGATCTTCCCGAAGGAACTACATTATTAGACCCCAGATTCAAATTAGTTGCTAGAGGTTCTGCTCCCAGATGGGTAGATCTTAATCAGAAGTGGTCTTCTAGCATTGAGTATGGTCAGAAGATATTAGCAATATATAAACAAGCGTGCAATAGTAGCTTATAATTTGATTTATATATTTTATTATCGACGATTAAACTAAAGAATAACACTTTAGTTTAATCGTCACATTTTATATTTAATATATCTAAGGAGGACAATAAAATGAATGGCAGAATAAAGAAGATCAGTGCGTCAAGAGATGCACTGGAGAAGCATCAAAATGATGCGGGCAAGGGCTTAATTAAGATCCAACATGGATGCCCGCATAATATTGACGGTGACACAGGCAGATGCCTGAGGCTTATTAAGAAAGACGGTAAAGCATACTTTAGATGCACCGTGTGCAACAAGATCATCACGATCACACCGCCTAAGCCCGAAGAATTTAAGAAAGCTGTAGAAGTAATTGAGAATGGTCTCGATTATTTCAAGATGCAGCTTATTGACACCAATTCCAAAGAGGATAAGGTTCTCGACAAGACCGCAACCACACTTGACCTGTTAACAGATTGCTCTAAAATGTATGACAATCTTGCAGCAATGGATGGCAGACGTAAGAAGAATAATAACAATGATCGCAGGAGAACTTCTTGCGTAATCTCGAACAAATCTGTTCTTGACTAAAATGAATATCGGTATACCATATGGTATACCGATTATTTTTTATATGAGCCCCGCAAATTTCGTATACTCCTTTATATATTCTATAAATAATAGAATAAACAATTGCCCAAGATCGGGCAAGACTTTAGGAGGTATATTATGCTAGAACTTACTACCAACGTTGCATCCACCGATATCACTGCACAGCTTAAGGCACTTGAAGGACTTAAGCTTGGCCCAAGTGAACTCCACACAATCGGCAGCAAGATAGCCGAAATGGTACTGTCAACAGTACCAGAGGGATACACGCTGCGGTCATGGATCTATGAAAATGAGGCTGAAATCGATAGCCTTATTTTCAAGAACTTTGACAATCACAATCTAGTTCATGCTCTGCAGTTCGCAGAGATTGAACTAAGAAAACATCTATAAAATATAAGCCGCCTTCGGGTGGCTTATATTTTTTGCAATTTTCAATTCTTTTTTGTTTTATATATTCTATATGTGTATGAATAAACCTTTTTAGTACACAGGAGGTATTTTATGAGTGATTTCATGAACTATTCAGCAACAACTTTATCTTTTGAGGATCTCAATGCTTTATATTATAAGGCAACTCATGACGCAACATTTAAACTTCGGAATAATCTCACTAAGGTTAAAGAATTCTTTGACCGTAATCAGGTAGAACTTGCCGGCATCCTCGGATGCATTATTGGCGCAACTGCGCAGAATGTCGTGACAACAAAATGGAATTTTGACAAGCACAGCGATGTTGTAAATTTTGTATTTACTATGGGAACAAACAGAGAGCAGGCGGATAAGTACCGCAAGTTTATAACTATCATGAAGATAGTTTCAATTGGTGCCAAAGTTGGAAGCATTATCGACAACGAAATGAACAAGAACAAGGGGGAAATAGCATGACCAGATATGTAAAAGTAGTAAGCGATCCACTGAGAACTGCCGATTACATTAATGCCGAGATGATAACCGAAATATCTCCAGTATATGACAGTTATAGAGACGAGTTGAAATGCATAAACATTTCAACTATACATGAGACCTATGCTCATTATATAGGTCGCAGTATGTCTGTAGATGAAGCTAACAGCCTCGTCGAGAAAATCATTTACTGTATGTTAGACCCACGCGACATAGGCAACATTATTCACATCGACTGAAATATAAGCCACCTTCGGGTGGCTTTATTTTTTGTACGAATTATATTTTTTTGATTTATGCTAAACAATTATATATCATATACCCGAGTAAGTACTCGGATTATCATATGATATGAAAGGAATGAGAATTTAATGAGTTCTAGTACCAAGCAAAATATGGCATTTAAGGATGACACATATCAAGAAATTACAAACGAATTCAAACAAATACAAGAATGTATAGGAATGTACATTTCGTCTAAAGGACACGATGGCGCATTTCATCTATTCAAAGAGATATTTAACAATGCTCTTGATGAATGTGCTAACAAGAACTCTCCTGCTAATAAGATATCAATTCAATTATTTGAAGAAGATGGATTAATATCTGTAGCTGATAATGGTAGAGGAATGCCATTTGATGAGATGGTTGCTTCATGCAGTAAGAAGCATACATCTACCAAATTTGGCAATAACAGAGATGCTAATAAGTTCTCTGCAGGAATGCATGGTGTAGGTCTTGTAGTAACGACAGCATTATCTGACATTATGACTGCAACTTCTTATAGAGAATTTGCAGATGGTTCATCTAAGGAAAAGACGATAAGTTTTATCGCATGTAATCTTACTGAAGAAAAGCCTAAGACTTGTAAGAAGTCTAAGCATGGTTTTGTAGTAAGATTTATCCCAAGTAGAAAATACTTGGGAGACTTCACAATTACATCTGATGATGTAATCACATGGCTCAGACACATGAGCTATATCATTCCTAAGGGAATAACTATGGAATTTGACTTTGTTCCTAAGGATAAGTCAAGTGTATTCAGAACTAGGACATTTGAAGCAGTTGGTCTTAAGGATAATGTAACCTTCTTAAGTAGCAATGCTGAATTTGATCCTATATATGTACATGATGAGACAGAAACTGTAGAAATAGAATTTGCATTTACATATGATAAAACTGTTGATGATTATGTAGTAGACTCTTATTGTAACTATGTAATCACTAAAGATGGTGGTTATCATGAAGATGCATGTCTGTCTGCAGTAACAGACTACTTTGTTAAAGCAGCTAGGAAAGCTGACCCAGATGCGAAATATGAAGTAATTAGGTCAGATGTACGTAAAGGTTTAGTATGTGCCGTGAACTTGAGAGCTATGAATGTAACTCTTGCAGGACAGCATAAATCCAAGGTAGAGTCTAAAGAGATTTACGATTATGTAAAACCTGCAGTAGTTAAAAAGCTCGACAAATATTTCTCATCTAACCAATCTATCTTAGAGAAGATAATTACATATCTCAGACAGATTGCTAAGATAAGAATAGAGTCTTATAAGATCAAAGACATTAAACCGCCTAAGGCAATGACACTTTATGATGAAGCAGACATCAAGAAATATGCTCCTATATCTGAAAGAAATAAGAAAGATTATTGTGAGCTTATTATCACAGAAGGAGACTCTGCATCTGGTGCTATAAAGCAAACCAGACATCCATATTATCAAGCACTGTATACTACAGGTGGTGTATTTACTAATGTAATGGAAATGCCATTACAAGAAATAGTAAAGAAAGCTGTACCTGCAGATCTTATTAAGATTATCGGTTGTGGAATTGGGCCTCAATTCAATATAAACAATCTCAGATGGAATAAGATCATACTTGCTATGGATGCTGACCCAGATGGAAACTTCATCAAGTCTCTCACATCCGCATTCATTATTATAACAATGCCCGAACTTATAGAAGATGGCAGATTGTATTCTGCTAGACCGCCTCTGTATACAATCAGTGATAGGTCTATCAAGAAGTATAAGCCATCTAAATCTTATCTCTATGATAAGAGGGAATACAACAACTTTGAGAATTCTATTATAGCTAAGAATGTAGATCTCGCTATTAATGGAGCAATTCTTACCAATAGTGAGAAAATAGCATGGCTTAATATGAATGCTAACTATATTCAGGAGTTAACACATCTTGAGAATGCAACTGCTTGTGATCCTGTCATTCTTGAATATCTCTGTGGCACAATGTTAGAATTACCATGTAGATATAATAAGAACGGTAAGAAGTTTGCTGATATTGAAAAGAAGATATTCCCTGAGATGAAGTATGATGAAAAGACGCATTCACTATCAGGTGTATATAACAATAAGAAATATGCACTTATAGTAGATGAGGCATTTACATCTGCAGCTTCTGGTTTCTTAAAAGCAATGGCGCTTAATGACAGCATAGAAGTTGAATATAAGAATAAGCATAGTGACGATAAACCTGAAATAGTCACTATTGGTCAATTCTTAAAATCGGTAAGAAGTGAATACAATGTAGAAGTATCAGCAAGGTTTAAAGGACTTGGCGAAGTAAGTCCTCAGTTGTTATTCACATCTGCTATTAATCCCAAGACTAGGAAACTAGTCAGACTCACAATGGAAGATAGAGACAGAGTTATCCAAACTATGTTGAATCTTCATGGAATGAAAAATGTCGATATTAGAAAGAGTATGTTGATCGAGGCTAATGTAGACAAAGACGACATAGATACTTGAGAGGTTTTATTATGGATAAGAAAGAAGAAATTAAACGTATATTCAATAGATATACACAGAGCAATCCTATATTTATTAAGAGTCTCGACGATCATGATGACCATAAATTAGAGAACTCTATGAAAGAGTCTCTGAATAGGATAGGTGATTCTGATGAAGCCCCGAAATCTGAAACCCCTGACAATGAAGATGACAGAAATAAATGAATTACTTATAGAGAAAAATGCCCTTGAAACCAAGGGCATTGACATATTAAATGACGAAGAACTTGACAGATATTATATGATAAAAGATAGAATAACTGAATTAGTAGGAGGAAACAAAGATGTCCAAATCAGTGTCGAACAGTATCTGGAAAGACGTTACGGCAGATGACTTTAGAGCTGATAACTTAGTAGATGATTCTGATATAGCAGAGTTTAATAAGAATGGTATGATTATATATCAGGCTAATGTAAACTATGCTAGACAGATAGCTAGAGCAGAAGACTCATTGAAACCTATAGAGAGAAGAGCACTGTATGTATTCTTCAATCTTGGTGCATATGGTAATACCAATATCAAAGCTACTAAGATACTTGGTTCTCTTATGGCTATACATAATCATAGTGACGCATCTGCATATTCATCTATAATAGATATGGCACAGTATTGGAAGAATAATGTGCCTATGGTAACAGGTAACTGTAATCTTGGTGTTATTACATCACCTGATGAATATGCAGCACAAAGATATGCAGATCTTCGTTTGACTAAATATGCATATGAATGTTTCTTTGAAGACTATGATAAGAAGATAATCAATACGAATAGTTTATTGATTGGTGAGAAAGAACCTGATTTATTGCCTAGTAAATTTCCTAATTTACTCGTTAATGGTAATGCAGGTATAGGCAATGGTTTTGCATCTAGTATGCCGCCATTCAATATAAATGACATAATTGCAGTATGCAAGAAAGTAATAATGGATCCTGATGTGGATGTAAATGAATTAGTCATTGCACCGGACTTTCCTACAGAATGTGATATAATAGACAATAAATCTGAGATAAAAGAATATTGTACTACAGGTAAAGGAAAAGTTACTGTAAGATCTAAGATAGATATAGAAGAAACTAAGAATAGTTATATCCTCGTGATAAAATCTATCCCTTATACAGTTCCATTCCCTACTATAAAGAATAAGATAATTGAATTGGGTAAGGCTGGAGTAATTCAGCTTAAAGCAATTCATGAAGAGTCTGATGCATATATAGACAAAGATGGTTCTACTAAGAAAGAGTTATACTTCGATGTAGAGATACCCAAAGCAGCAGATCCTATTAAGGTAATGAATATTCTCTATAAGAATTGTAATCTTGAAAAGACTATCAGCTTACAAGCAACTGTAGTCGTTAATGATTATAAGACTACAATAGAGACAATGAATATCAAACAGCTTATTCTGTCATGGCTTAATAATAGGCGTATGTATAAGAGATCATCTTATAATCATAAGATAAATCAACTTATGTCGATTATATCTATAGATAGAGCTATGGTAGTTCTCCTTACAGGAAAGAATTTGGATAAGACTGTCAATATCATTAGGAACTCTACTACAGAGAATATTGTAAAGAGACTTATGACCGAGTATGGCGGTGAAGTTAAATTTGATTCATATCAAGCTAATCTCATTGCACAGAAACCTCTTAGTGCATTTACTAAAGACTCTCTTGTAAGATACAAAGAAGAGATAAAGCGTCTCGAAAAGCAATTAGATGAAATAACTAAAATTGCTTATGACCCTGAAAAGATTGACGAGATTATTCTCAATGAGTTGGATGACCTTAAGAAATATGCACCTGCTACAAGAAGAAGTAAAATCATTAAGGTTGACAATGAGCGAGAGTTTATGACTACCAATCATAGACTGATTGTAACATCTAAAGGCTATATAAAGAAATTACCAGAGATTGTAGATTCAGCTCATCAGAAACAGCCATATGGTTCATTTGTACCTAATGACAGAATACTCTTCATTGATATGGTTAACAATGTAGATGCGATCATGATGTTTAATGATAGAGGAAAATATAGTATAGTGCCTATAAGAAATATTGAGAATACTCTGTATAATCAATATGGCGAGTCTATATACAATCTCAGTAAGTTAGACGGTAAGATAGTAGCTACATATAACATTAGTGGTGAGAGATACAAGCCTAAGAAGTTTAAGAACGATTTCGTATTGTCTTTATCACAGCAAGGCTTTATGAAGCGTACTCCTCTGACAGAGTTTGTATCTACAGACATAATTAAACCTGTAAGAAATAGTACAGCAGCTAAACTTAGAGAGAATGACAAGATGCAAGAATATATTGTCATACCTAAGTCAACATGCGACAATCTCGAACTTGGTGTATTAGTGTATACTAAATACGGTGAATATGTATTTATGTCAAGTTATGAAAGTATACTCGAACTTGGTAAAAATGCATCTGGCTTACAAGTATTATCGCCTAAAGTTGGAGATTCTTGTGTAGGATTTCAATTAGTATCAGCCAAATTCCAGAAGTATGCAATCGTCATAACTAAGAAAGGCTGTATGAAGAGAATAGAGCTTGAGTATCTTGGCGAGTCTAAGAAACGTAAAGACTCTTCTTACATAGCAACTATTAGAGAAGATGATGAGATAGTAGCTGTCATAGCTTATACTACAGAAGAAGGCGTAGAAGATACGACATTGCGTGTTTCTACTAAAAATGGAGACAAAGACATTAATATAGAAGACATTCCTATACTTGGCAGAAAGGCTAAACCTGTAAAGATGCCCGGTATAGAGAACGTTGATGTTGCTTTAATAGTACATGACGAAATTGAATAATGAGGAGTGAATAAGATGTCTGTAGACGAAGCTATTAACATAGCAAGAGTTGCTATTCATAAATACTTCCTTGCAGCACAAGCATTACCCAAGCATTCTAAGTTTTCTGATATAGAAGCTGATCGTAATGCTGCTATAGCTGCCATACATCAATTCTCTCAGGTGAAGAGAGACCATGGCGAACATGGTCTTTCTCCATATGAAGAGCGATCATTACAAACATTCGATGCAGCCGAAGTTGTAATGATGACTAAGTTAGAAATAACTGAAGAAAAGTTATATGGAGGTGCTTGTCATGCCCACTGATTGTGTAGACACTTGTGGTGCTGGTTGTGGTGCAGCATGTAGCCTTGAATGTGCTGACATATGTTCGAGTTCATGTAGAGGTGAATGCGCAAGTGAATGTGGATCAGGTTGTGCTGCATCTGCTACAACTCCCAGCAAGTTTATAGACCCAGATCATATTACCAATGATTTCATGCTTGAAATAATTCGCAATGTAATGCGATATATTATTCTGCTAGGTAATAAGTCTGATATAATTACTTCGGCTGAATCACTGTTTAGCGTAATCGTTGAGCCAATGTATTATGTCGTTATAGTGACATGTACCAATACAGATACAAATCCTTCAGAAGCATATCCGAATGCAGTAGTTGATGATAATGGTGGAGTTCTTCATAAATACGAGAATGTATTTAGAATAAACCGAGTTAATAATGAAACTACTGTAACCAATCATGACTATATCAAATTCTATTCGCTATATGAATCAACTGTAGAAGAAACCGTTGGTAATGTAACTATAACCCATTATCAAGGTAGCAGAGTAGTTAAGCAATATACTGTATATGCTGAGCCTACTATAGATTATGTAAATTTCTATTATAATGGAATTCGTACAGAGAGAGCAGAGATACATCATGCTATAGGAGATCCATGTGTTCGTTATAAGTATTATGACCATAAAGAATATGACGAACATGCTAATCTTACCAATGACATAGGCGACATATATGTTGATGAGAATGGTCAACCTGTAATAGAAGGTTATGATGTAACTGAATATGATACGCATTGGGTAAAGCTCGATTCACGTACATATAGAAAAGATAAAGATACCGATTCTTGGGTACCTGTTAACTAACACGAAAATATACACTATGCGTCAAGCATAGTGTATATTTAACGGAGGTAACAGAAAAGGAGAAACCAAAAATGTCTACAAAGAGAGTAACCTTTTGATTTTTCTGTATTATTTTAGTGTTTAAAAAATAATGCATTTTATACATATAGAGAACATATAATACATTAATGCCATCTGGGACATTTGGTTAATTTATATTTGATAGGTAAAGAGGTGACATTCAAATGAATCTTTATAATCCAGAGATATTCTATGATGCCGCTATGGAGAATTTTTTTTATGGTGAAGCTATAGAAGCTGTCGATAGAGAAAAGAATACAAAGATTCTAAAGAATGCTTTATATAAACTCATAGCAGATAATATTGCTATAGAGAAAAATAAGAAAGAATTATTTAGATACATAGCTCAATTTAGAAATAGATATATCAATGTCTTATCTAGTCCTGCTATAACTACAATTATACCATTCAATCATTCAGGTGAAGATGCTAAAGTGGTCTATAGGTGCTGTGGTATAGACGAGAAGCTGGTTAATACTGCTATAGATACTGCTAAGAAAGCTATAAAGCTTGATGCTGTTGGTAAGAACGTGACTCCATTTAATGTAGTTATGATATTCTTAATTAGTATCTTCTATAATGATAAACAGAAACTAAATGCATTATTATTATACTATGCATGCGGAATGTATTATCTCATATATTCCGGAATGTTTAAGAAGTTTGCACCAGATCCTGATTGTATGCAATATACTATAGATAATCTTTCTAATAAGTTTATCTTAAAGAAAGAAGGCTCATTAGAAAAGGCAATGGTTGCATCTTTATGGACAGGTGCAGATCACTATAAAGGAATATTAAAGTCATTATCTGACTATGATATATGCTGTACATTAATCCCCGGATTTAGAACCAGAGTTGCATCCATGTTACAGTCTGTGGCTAGTGAATACTTTGCTAACTATGAGAAAGGCAATAAAGTATTTGATCAGAAAGAATATAATGATGAAGGTGAATTCATCATAGATAGAGAATCTGATATAGCTAGAGTACAAAGAGCAGCATCTTCTGCAACTATATCATTCTATTCTAATCCAATAGATCTTAATGTAATACGAACTATAGCTAAGATGCATACAGACGCATCTGCTAATGAGATAAGAGCTTGTGTTGAATATATACATGATGATTCATCTTCTAAATCTGTATTGAAATTCTATGAGTGCATATTCTCATCGTTCTTTAATGAGAATCCTAATGCAACAGGTGAAGATCTTCATAGTATGAAATTCTTAGCATCTGCTAATGCTATATACAAGAAAGGTAATTCAAAAGACGATAATATTACAAATATAAAGAATATTACGCATGAATGGCTTTCTAAAGGATCTCCTGTATATGCAAGAACTCAAAGAGTTGCTACAATGAATACATATAGAAAATGTATCTTCTTATACTTCGTAATGATAGTATCATCTAAATAATATATACGGTATACCAATAGGTATACCGTAATTTGTTTCTTTTTGTATTATATATTCTATAAGTAGTAGAATAAATGATCGCCCGCAAAATCGCGGGCATGTCTTATGGAGGTAACAATTATGACTACTAATACACTCACAAAGATAATAATACCTAATTCGCCAATCGATATTACACATACATCATCCGAGGTGTATATAAAAATACCGATTACGGCTGGATTGGAATCTTGGTCAGATCTGACCGGGATTCTGACCAAGCTTTTTGGTGACAGGCTCACCAAAAAGATAGTTGTTCGCGTTCTCAATCAGATGGGTACAGTTATATCGATGGAGAACAAAGTGGCATCTTCCACAAGAATATCCATAGAAGGTCATGGCAACGCGCATATTGACGTGTGTGCAAATAGAACCTTCGTAAGCATCAATGCTTACGGATTTCAGGTCAAGCCTATGACTTGACCTGAATAAACCCTAACTTCGGTTAGGGTTTATTTTTTTGTATGCACCCTTGGTATTTTCTTTTATTTTGTATTTATATATTCTATTATAGTAATAAAATGTCTTTTATAGTGAAAGGAGCTCATTATGAAGCAGTACTCAACCGCAACTAGGATCAAGGCATATTCGAACAAGTTCGCATTATACCGTGTCGATAATATGGAAGGTTTAAATATTATCGATACAAACGGAAAGCCGACAACCACTGATAGAAATATCATTGGTGTCAGCCACATCAATTTTACTGGTTGGGCTAAAGGCAAAACTGGTAAGCATGCATTAAATGCTGACAACACTGAAAAGATTGTTGTTGGCACTATCCGTGTACTGTCGGATGGAAAGTTAATCGCAAATGATTGGCATTTAGTCAATCAGGATGAAGTCAACAAGCTGTATTCACAGCGTGTTGAATTCAACATATAAGGAGGAAAAATTATGGCAGTAAACAAATTTGGATTTGATCCCGACTACAAAATTTCAGTTACTCTGCTTCGTGCAGATGCAGAAGAAGCTAGACATGCACAGGAAGCGAAGGATGCAGAGAAAGCTGCTATCAAAGCAGAATATGACGAAGCTTTGGAATCTGTAATCACAATGATTAGAGATTCAATCGACTATCTAATAGAAGATAGAGCCACAGCAAAATATGTTGACGGTGATAAAGCTGCTCAACATATTGTGCGTTGTTTATTAAAACATAATGTACCATTAAGAATGATACATGAAGCATCCGAATGCTGCCGCGTAAGATATGTAAATGCGAGAAATAATCTCGGAAGAGATTTCGCACATTGCGTTGATGTTGCATCGAGATCGGATGAGGATTTCGTGTAATACCCGAAATCATAAAGCCACCTTCGGGTGGCTTTATTTTTTATATGAGCCCCGTAATTTTCGTATGTTTCTTTATATATTCTATAAGTAATAAATAAAATAATTAGCTCGCAAAATCGCGGGCACGTCTTAATGGAGGTACATTATGTCTATTAACAAGTTCGGATTTGATGAGGATTATTCTATCTACTGTATGTCTCTTGCCGCTATAGCAAGAGATAGACGGGAGGCTGCAGAGGCTGAGGCTAAGGCAGCTGCAGAAAAGGCCGAAGCTGTCAATGCGGTATTTACCATGCTGGTGGATGCGATAAAATATCTCGAAAGAGATATTCCTTATCTTAAGCCAGATGAGATAGCTGAGCAGTTCATGCACAGCTTATCTGTCAATAATGTCCCTGTTGACATTATTGAATCTGCAGTCAGGGACTACCTTAATTGCAGAGAGTATAATGATACAATCGAACTGGCATTGCAACTCATGATAAAGCAGTGCACAGTCAAGCCGACAGACGATGTCGGATTCGGACTGTAATGTCCGAAGAAATAATAGCCACCTTCGGGTGGCTTTATTTTTTGCTCTGAAAACATTTTTTTAATCAAGACTCTAAGGTAGGTGAAATATCATGGCTGATATATCTGCTAAAAGAAAACAGTTTATGAAAACTCTTTTAGATACAATGAAACTATTAGACCCTAGTGGTAATAATGTTGATTTATATAAACGTAAATTTGAGAAAATGACAGACGCTCAATTCGATAAATGGATGAAAGATTTCAGAGATGATGATAGAGCTAACTTCTATTTAGAGATAATTGAATTTGAAAGAGAATTAACTCTGGAGAATATTGAAGCGGCAGCTAATTATCTGAAGATCCCTCTATATGAATATGTGTGCGTTCCTTATATCAATGAAGTAAATACAGACGATCCTTCTAAGAGTAAAGATCCAACAGCAGAAATTGTAGTTACTCCTACAAGATGCCCTGTTGGATATATACATATTAAGAGAATGCCACAGTCTGTTCACCATAAGAATTCTACAACGACATCTAATACTAAGAGAAATACTAAGACCGGACAAGTTACAGGAGATGACAAGAACGGTCGTACTACAGATGTAGAGACATATGCTCTTACAGTATACGGTGCAGAGAATTCTCTTAAAGAACTCATGGGTTTCCGTGCAGATGACCAAGCTGCTAAACAGCAAGCATATGCATCTATTGAAAGAGATGGATATGTACAACTTAGTGATCTGCAATCTTCTCAACAAGATAAAGTTGCAGTTAATACGCTTAATGCATATTATTGGGCACAAGGATTTGCAACTAATATGGTCAATGGCGGCTATATGTTAACATCCGCTACGCCTCCTGAGTGGAAAGTTAAAAACGATATATAATTATATATAATATAAGTGTAAATGCTACACTGGGTAGCATTATAACCATTTATATTATAGGAGGCAAATTTATGATGGACGAAAAAGACGTCATCGGTTTGATGGCGGGTACAATCGAGAGCACAAATGGGGCCGTTGACAACAGTGTATGCGACAACGGTAATGCGGCAGTTAGCAAAGAAACTTTTGAGACTATGATGAACTCAATTGACAGCAGACTTTCCACCCTCAGTAAAAGAGTGTACAATTTAGAGTACACCGAGCAATGCGCTAGTTCACCTTCATTGTATATGAAAGAATTGCGCAAAGATCTCAATTCTCTCATGCACAAGGTTGATCAAATTGAGGCTGCACTAAGCATGTCAAAGAAGTATAGAAAAAGACGTGCTAAACTCAGCAGAGACTAAATGTATTTATGGGATAATTAATATTATCCCTTATTTTCCCTTTTTAATATATGGAGGTAACAATTATGGCAAACACAAGCAAAATTTCGGAAACAATCAAAAACATCAATGACCGTCTTAACAAGATAGTAGATGGCTTCAATTCAGATGATGCAATGGTTGCACTCACACATATATTGAATATATGTGAACCAATCGCATACGATACATCGTTTGTATCGGTATACAAAATTAACGATGCCGGCATAGAATGTGCGATTAAGATAGTTGATCCCGCTGATGACAAAATTCCATTACTGAAAGAACTGACCGATTATGTCAGCACGTTAAAGGATAACGATTTTTGGCGTTACGTCAGAACTAAAAAGACTGACGAAGAACCCGCTCCGATTAAATTGGATTCCGATGAAGCAAAAACTTTGGATGCAATGATGGATAGACTCTCTGACAGAATAAATTCTGTCGACTGCGAAGTCGAAGCCATCAAGGATCATCTTACCGAACTTGGTCTCGGTCTTGATGAGACATGTGATAACTCTATTGAAGATGACGATGATGGATTTGACTGCAGAGAGGATGTCATTACGATCTATGACAAACTTGAGCACATAGATGATCAAATCATCAATCTTTCTGCAAACGATGACAACCTCGAAGTTGATGTCGAAGAACATGGCGAACGACTTGATAGGCTTTCATCCACAATAGAAGAGCTGAGCAATCGACTCACTAGCATTGAGATTTTCAATGCACAGCTTTGCGCAACTCTCGTTCAGGACAAGAGATTCAGGAAGAATTTCGACAGAACCGCAAAGAAAATCAGAAAATCTGTAAAGGCAATAAAGCACGTCGATAATAGCATCAACACTGATAAGCTCGTTCCTGAGAAGGAGATAAAGCCCAGTGAAGAATAAAGACTATAAGAAGTCTATAGAGAAATCTATAGATAATTACGGTCAAACTCAATTACTTATAGCCTGTGAAGAAATGGGCGAACTTATACAGGCTATAAGTAAAATGGAAAGAGCTATTAGCTCTAAAGAAGACCGCAAGAAATGTAAAGAACACATAACAGAAGAAATAGCTGATGTTATGATAGTTCTTGACGAACTTATGTTATACTATAATATAAGTGAGTCAGCTGTAAAGAAAGTCAAAAATGAGAAAAAGGTGCGCTTGCAAAAGCGCACCAAACATATGTGAAAGGAATGGATAATTTTTATGGAATTACAGAAGACACTCACCAACACAACACTCAAAATTGGTTATGTTGGCATAGGCAATGCTGGTTCTCAGGTAGGTGTTGAACTCAGCAAGAATGGCATTGAAACCATTCTCATCAATACATCTACAAAAGATCTCGATGCTTCTATCATCAAGGAAGACATCAAGTGTTATCTTATTGGCGACTCTAATGAGACAGCTAGAGGTGCTGGGCACTCTAGAGATAATGCCAAGAAGATATATAACAACTCAACTGATAAGGTTATCAAGGATGGTCAGTTCATTGACTTCATCAATGAAAATGATATAACCGTTATCGGATGCTCTACAGCTGGTGGTACGGGCTCAGGCATAACGCCTACACTCACTTATCAGCTGAAGAATATATTCCCAAATAAGGTATTCATTATTCTGGGAATACTTCCTAGGCTGACAGAATCTCCTAATGCGCACTTTAACACTTCTACATTCGTAGATGAGGTTAACAACCTTTCCAAGAATGGTTGTGAACTCACCTACATGATGTATGATCTTGAGAAGTATAAGGATTATGCTTCTGATGATGCTTACAAGAAACTTGCTAAAGAAATATCAAAAGCATTTGGAATTATGCGTGGCGATATGTCTTATATCTCCAATCATGGCATGGTTGACGAACGCGATATGCTAACCATACTCTCCACACCCGGTCTTATCAATATCTATTATAAGACAGATATTGATCTGAATAAAGTTCCCGAAGGTGGAGTACAGAAGATACTCACCGACCAGATAAAAGTATCTCCTTGTGTAACTCAGCAGAAAGATAAACTCGTTAAGTGGTTTGGTATCTTCCTTCTTCTTCCTGAAGACATTGATGATGATGTAAGAAGGAATGACTTCAGACAACTTGAGACAGCTATAGGTAAACCTTGGGATACATTTGTTAATCATGCTGTTACAGATAAGCCTAAGGGTGAAATAGCTGTAATAGCTTCGGGTATGTCTTTCCCATTTGACAGAATAGATACTTCGCTTGATATAGTGAAGACATATACCGATGGCGTTAAGACAAAAACATTTGATATTCATGGCGAACTGGATGGCGCAAAGCTCTTTGCTAAGAATGATTCAGTTAACATGATTATGTCTTCTAAGAATAAAGTTTCTGCTGAAGACATTAAGGATGTCACTATCCCTTCATTCCTTGATAGTGATTTCTAATTTTAAATATATATTGTATTATCAACAGATGTGGTAACAACATCTGTTGATAAATATTTTTTAAATGGAGGTATGGAGCATGTTTTTAGACTTGTATCCGGAAAAGGATAGAGAACGACCTTTCTCTATCAATGAAGCCATCGATACTTTCTCAGATATGGATCTCAAGATGTCCAAGAAAGAGAAATATCTCGATAAGCTTTTGTCTTCAAAGAACTTCTATGGCTATATATTCATCTGCAAAGATGATGATGGACCGAAGAAAGAAAAACTCAAGAAGTTCTATAAGACGATGACTCACATCGACAATCTCAAGTGCATTCTCAATACACTTGAGGACTTTAGGATAGATGACTATCCTAGATCTTCTGCTGCATTCATATTTACAGTATGCCAGTATGTTCTGGCTGAATGTAATGACAGTGCAGCAAAGGTAGATGATGACTACAGAAATGGGGCCATCAGACGTGGCGAGAAAGAAGATCGCTACGATTCGATTGAAGAAAAGTTCGCATATATTAAGAGGATTAATGAATACATCAACGACTTCATTAAGCCTTTTGCGAAGAAGATCTACAGAAAGTCTGGCGTTCCTAAGGACGTTGCGATGACTGTAATTAAGAACGTTCCCGAGAAGCAGTACATCACCAAGTGGCAGCTTGGTGGATTCATGAATATCATTACCGATGCACTGTATCAGGGTATTGATGATTGTGAAGAAATTGACAGAATTGATTGGGAACCTTTCTTCGAATCAATAGTTGGTAAGGATCTTCTTAAGGATGTAGCTGTATACCTTACAGTAGAGGGAACTTCCAGAATTAAGAGAAACTGGAAGAATGCAGCTAGAATTCAGGAAATATGGGACTCTCTGACAACATTCGCATTGGATACTCTTGAAGAATCACCTTCCGATGATATCGATCATATGGTCGGTATATATAAGAAGATGGTTGCAGGAATGTCCGGCGATGAGAAGAATGATCTCAGAGTTGATCTGACCAAACTTAAGGAGGAAGTCTTTCCTAACATTTGCAAGAGTGTTGAAAAGTGTTATAACACTATCAAAGACGCTATTAAGGTAGCAAAGGGAAAGAAAGACAGATTCAAGAGTGACGACGAAATCGAAACTCTTAACTAAGACCATCAACAATGGGAATGATTAAGTTCGTTCCCATTGTTATTTTTTTGCTTAAAATAATAACGATATTAAACACTGATATTAATATATCTGTGGGATCAGATGTTCTCATAGAGTGTGTGACACGTTATGGAGGAAATAACATGAAAACCTGTAATATTAAAATTATTAATCCTGTATTTTGGAAAGCCGATGGTACTTCTATCGATTCAGTTTCATATGAGACTTCTGAGTTTGTAGCTAAGGATAATATCAATCTTGTATCCGAAACTATCAACACTATTGCCGATAGCAAGAAGAATAAGAAGGTATCATTAGCTAAGTTAATCACAAGAAAAGACGACGATAGCGATATCATTTTATATTCTCATTCAAATAAATACATTGAGAAATATAGAACCATCAATACTACATTCAATACAGTTAAGGCTGATGCATTTAAAGCTGGCGAGAGTGAAGAGTCTGTCGATAGCGTATATGTGATTGCTGTCATTCCGTATAATGGCGCATTCACATCTATAATAATTGATAAAGTTGACGAAGGATGCTCAGCTGAGATAATTGCAGCTAAGACTGTTTCTGCTGATGCACTTAAGATTAATCTGCAAGATAAAGTTTTATATAGTAAAGTATGTTATCTTATAATAAAGGTAGATCCTGTTAAGGGTACTAAAGACTATAGCGGCTTTGATATAAACTTCACAACATCATCTTTCAGATGGAATGAAGATCATTCTTCTTGCACAAAGGTTGCAAGAGATATTGTTTTTACCGTTACCAGCGGCATGATTTCTGATACATCTGCTATGTCATATGATAACATAAAGCCAGATGTTAAGAAAACTAGTATGTTTGCGGTAGAACTTACTAAGGATGGAAAGATAGCTGAGCCAGCAGTTAAGTTTAATTCTCTCTTTAAGATCAATATAGACAAGACTGTTAAGAATGGATCAGATTTCATTCCTAAGAAGAATTTCAAGAAAAACAACGATGTAGTTAAAAGTTATTTTATGACAAATAAAGACAATAATGCAAACCAGCAGAGTCGCAGGAACAAGCGTTTTGAAGATGCTAAAAGGCGTTATGCTGAAGACGACTATGAGTAATTAACATAAGCCCTATCTGAAATATGATAGGGTAATTTTTATTCTTTTGATTCAATTGTATATGATAATTATGTATTCAACGGATTCGGAGGGTTTAAAATTGAATATTTATATGGTAAAGCGCGGCGAAGAGAAAGTACTCGAAACCGTAAGTTATAGTCATGCATTATCAGTATGTGAGAGTATTGATAAAACGCATGGCAATGGATCTGCCACATTGTGGCATATGAATACGGATAAAGATAAGACGTATTCAAGACTTAATCGATCTTATGGAACCAGTGTTGGTATTCATGATAATTCAATTTGGAGGTAAACAGAATGAGTACACCATTACTAAATTCACTTAAATCGGGTAAGCACAAGAACTTATTTGAGTCTAACAATGAGTTCGCTGTGTATTCCACAGGTTTTGCTGCAATAGATGCAATCAATGCATTTGCAGTACCCTATAATCTTCCCGATGGTACAATTGCTACAGATATAGCAAGAGGTATTATCGGTGGTAGATTTATGACACTCGTAGGAATGGCAGGTACAGGCAAATCTACATTAGCAGATCAGATAGGATGGAATATAGTGAAAAACTATCCTAATGGTCTTCTTATTCATGCAGATATAGAGGGAACTGTAATAAGACCCAGACTTCTTGAGATACTTGGAATATCTGCTAGTAGTCCTGATAATGAAAGAATCATTGTTAAGAAAGAGAATGTCTATATAGAAGATATGCTCACTCTTATAGATGATATCTGTGTAACAAAAGAGCTTCTTGGTGATGAAGCTAAGTATGAGACAGATGGCACTTGGTTTGGTAAAAAGAAGATAAAAGTCTATGAGCCGACGGTGGTAATTGTAGACTCTTTACCTGCATTTACTACATCTTCAGTGGATACCACATCTATAGATGGTCAGATGACCACAAATAGAGATGTTGCTATGGTATCTCAGTTCTATACTAAGCTTATTTCTAAGATAAGCAAGTACAATATTACTGTGATTGCAACAAATCACATAAAACCTAAAATCGTAATTGATCCATATAATCAGCCGCCATCTCAGCTTATGTTACTTAGTAAGACTGAGTCATTACCTAGAGGCCAAGCTCCTATATTCTATGCAACGAATATAATCAGACTGTATGCTTCCGGTAAGAGTGCGCTTCTTAAGAAAGAAGAATATGGATTTGACGGATTTGAAGTTACAGCAGTTGCAGCTAAGTCTAAGACTGCTTTCGTTGGTGCAAGTTGTAAGTTGATATTCAGAGAAGATAAAGGTTTCGATGAAGCTTATACATTACTTGCTACCGCATATGATAACGATATTGTATGTGGCAGAAATCCTTATCTGTATATGAAAGGTGCAGAGAATTATAAATTCTCTAAATCGACATTTGGTGAAAAATACAATACAGATGAAGAATTCAGGAAAGCTATATACGATGCAATGGAACCATTTATTCTCGCTAAGGTATATGAGAGAATAAATAACTTAGAGAAGCTCAAAGATAAGAAAGATGTTAAAATCGATCAAGACGGAAATATAGTAGGTGACGCGTAATGACTGTAGATATTAATGAATTCGAAGCTAAGAAAGCTCCTGAGATAAAGACTTGTGAGACATGCAAATGTCTCACCTGTCAATCTGGAAAGTTATGCATTTCCAATGTATCATGCCCGCATGGAGTTAATTGTTCTATGTGTAATGGTAAGAAACCATTGAGTGAATGCACTTATTATAAATCAAGCTTTTAATATGTAAGATATGGAGGTACACAATGCAAAGGGCCGATTTGATAAAGAAGCTAGATACCGAAATAGCTGATATTGGGTATTGTCATTCAATAACTTCAATATCACCCGGAACTGAATGTAATGCGTCAAGAGCACAGATGCTTGCCAATAACTTGAAGCAGACACAGGTTATGGAAAATCCTGATTTCCCTAGAGTATTCTCTGGTATGGAGAACTCTTTTGGTAAATTCTGTAGAGGATATAAACGTATAGAAGGCGATTGGCGAGTTATAAAGAGAATACAGAAATACACTAATGGTAAAATATTCTCAGTCGTACTCTTCAATGACAAGACAAATACACTAGACATAATAGAGAATCCATTTGCTGAAGATGGACCTGAAAGATTCGGATACAAATATAACTATGACGAACTTGATAAACTTCATGATGGAGATGTAGTTAAGGATGGCACTGTAGTTTATAAATCTAATTCATATGATGACCATATGAATTATTGCATGGGCTTCTCTGCTAGAGTTGCTTACAATACATCTGTATCTACTCTTGAAGATGGTATTATCATTAGAAAGAGTTTCGCTGATAGTAAGTTTACTAATGAAGTAAGTAGCTTTGTTGTATCTATAAACGACAATGAGATTCCCTTGTTAATTCATGAATATGATGGTGGATTTCATTCAATACCTAAGATAGGTGATCCCGTAAAGGGAACAGATCTCGTAGCTATCAAGAAGATCAATAAGAGAAAGATAGCATTTGACTTTACCAACGATGCAGTTACTAAGCCTGATAAAAACTGTGCTATGTATACTGTAGGTAAGAATAGTGTAATCTATGATATAGATATATACTATAACGATAGCAATGAATTCCCTGATAATTCATTCTATAAAGAGCTCGCTGTATATTACAAAGAGCAATACAATTACTATTCTCAGATATTTGATATCTGTGAAGAGTTTAAACATAAAGGATGCAATAGAACTTCCAATGCAGATCTTATGCACAAGAAAGCTAAGGATTTTGTCAATGTGCATGATAGCGATTTCAAATGGAAGAATAAAGAAAGAGCATTCTCATACATCAACATAGTATTTCATTGCATAAAGACATTATCACTTCATGAAGGATATAAGATCGTTGGTAGATATGGAGACAAAGGTGTTATATCTGAGAGACGTGATGATGCATCTGAGATACTGACTAAGAGATTTGATCCTACTAATCCGAGAGATAAAGCTATAGCTAAATATCTTGGTATAGAAGGATCTCCTGAAATGAATATTAGCATTGTACCCGATGCATGTATGTATTATGACGAAGATGGCAGATATGTAGATATATGCCAGAATGCAGCAGCTGCATACAGACGCGAGGATACAGGACAGCTTACAGAAGTAGAAATCAATTTCATATCTGAAGAGATAGTCAAAGAGGCTAAGAAGAGATATGAAAAAGATGGATTAGATGCTGCATTTGAACTTCTTATGAGCTATGCTGAGCAATTCCCTGATAGTGAAATGAGAGCAATAGCTAAAGAATTCGATTTGGTATATGTCGTATCTAAGAAACTCTGGAAGACTAGTAAGAAAAATAAGCAGAGATTTGTAGAAGATATCTTTAGAGATGGATTCTATCTGCAGAAACTTCCTACTGCAGATTGGAGATTCGATAGGATATGCAAACTGTACGATATGTATCCTTTCATTAAGAGAAAGACAATGTATATCAATAACTTTGGTATAAAGCATAAAGTAGTTAATCCTATGATAGTAGGAGAGAAATACTTCTTTATACTTAAGCAGAACTCTAATAAGAATTTCTCTGCTAGAAGTGTATCTAAAGTAAATAAGTTAGGTTTACCATCTAAGAGTGCTGATAAGAAAGAGTCAAGAACTAATATATCAGATACTCCTATCAACAGAGGTGAGACTTATAACTTACTTGCTGCAGTAGATGCTGCAACACTTATGACAAGCGATATATTCACTAAGAATTCTCCTGTAGCTAGGAAGGATTTCAAGAATATTATTACATCACCATTGGATCCATTCAAGTATAGACAGATGAAGATTAAGCAGTCTTATACCAATGTGAATGTACTTAATCTTAAAGCTAGACTTAAGACTATGGGTATCGGGTTTGATATCATAACTAATAAGTCTCTGGGTCTTGCTATAATAGATCAGTATAAGACGTTTATGAAGTTTAATGAGATAACTTTCTTTGATTATGGTTATAATAGAAAGTATTATGCTTTCATTATCAATAACTATAATAAGCTCAAAGATCCTAAGAAATCGTTTGATGATACTTGGGAAGAGCTTATATCAATGGAAGAATTTAAACTTCTGGAAATTGATGACGAAATAGTAAAGACTGCACATGACATTATGGAAAAGTATTATTACGTGGAGCCATCTGCTGCAGATGCACTTATTGAAGATGATATCCACGAGATAATAACAGTCGACAATATTCCCGATAAAGACTAATCAATATTAACGACTAATAGATTATTTCTATTAGTCGTTAATAAACTAAAGGAGGAAAATGATATGAAAAAGTTTCTCGCTATCTGTGAATATGGTAGCTTTATGAAGATATTGTTTACTAATGACAGTAATTCTAAAGACCTTATTTCTGAGGTACAGAATGCTATCACAGAATGCCCTTATGAGACATTTGAAACACCCATGGGTATTTGTAAGATATATAAAGAGAATAATACTTGGGTAGCAGTTACAGATGACATGTGCGTAGAGATACTTGAGAACGAAACAGATGTTGAAGTACATCTTGACTTTGAAGATGAAATTAATGACCTTAGTGACTTTAAGGATATAATATATCTTAAGATATGCTACATACTCGGATATATTATCTATAGAGATCCGAAGATATATACGGACTTACTTATACCTTATATGTCTAAGGTAATTGGTGGAGTTGAAGGAAGTTCTATTAATTTTAATGAATATAAGATATTCACTGATCTTGAAGAGAAGGTCAACAATATAACTGATCACATTTCTATGCAGGATATCATATTCCACAATAACATGAGGAATTATGTTGGCTCTGATGAAATAATTGCAGTTACAGTTATAGATATGACATTTGCTACCAATATATTTAAAATAAAGGATATATTCTGTATAGGAGAAGAGCTTTACGAATACAAAAAGGAGATGGACAAAGGACTCGTTACAGAGCAATAAGAATTATAGCATATGCTACCCGCATATGCTATATTTTTTGTTTATATATTATATTATTGATGAGGATAGGTAATAGCCCGGGATGATGCCCCCGGACCTATCCACTTACAGATGCGTGGTCAACTGTAAGCGGTATGGGCGCTTGGGTTTGGGAACCCCTGGGTCGGCGCCAATGCCATCGTTTCCAGAGGAAACTCAATATCTGGTTCAGCCTTGTGCGTCAATAAAAGGCGCATGACGAGCAAATTGGATTAGAGTATCTCTCTTGCTACCACTTTGGAGACGATGAAACAAAACATGATTAACAGCGAGGCTTATGCACACTTCACATACATTATTCGGAAACGGATACATTATGTTGGTGGCCTCACCGCTTACAGGGTGAACTGATATAGAAGATCATTAAGAAACTCATTACTATATAGAGATGGTTGCATCGTCTCTATAGAACTAACGATTCTTTAGCATAGCTAATCCACTAGCGTGCTTTAGATATACAATGATCCGATATAACTACGTATCAATATCTTAAATGGATTTATATGCAAAGGTGCATCACGCCAGATGCAATCGGAGGATATAATGAAGTATAAGAAATTGATATGTACACAATAGTCATCTGTATAAGTACATGCTTGCATGTACTTCTTTTTTTTGTTTATTTTTTGTATTTACTGGATACATATTTATAAAGGAGTGATAACTATGAAGCCTAAAGACTTAACGGAATCATTCTATGATAAAATGATAAATATATTATATTCATATATTAAAGATTGCATAGATTGGAAAAAGATAAATGACATTGCACCTAGAAAAATACATTGGTATACAGGTAAAAAGAGATGCCAATTACTATTAGCAATCACTGATACAAAATCACCATATACTGCAAAATACTTTGGTGATGATGTATCTGCCGCTCAAGCTATGAGCCATTCTATATATTGCACTCAATCGTATATAGATAATTTCAGACCAACCAGATCTCTAATGTACATGAAAGCATTTAGAAAAAGTTATATGGTAGATATATTTGATATGTGCACATGTAACTATGATAATATACTAAAACATGCTGATTATTCACATGATAAAGCGTTGGCTGTGGTTAAATCATCCGGTGCAGATATGTTAATACAAACGGCCAATCAACTTAAGGCTGAATGTAGAACTAATCAGCTCAATCCTACTGCTGAAAATTTTGAAACTGTCATAGAGCAAAATGAATTAATAATTGATATGTGCAATGAGCTAAGTCAAGTTACTAATCTATTTAGCTTAAATTGCAAAAGAGTTACAAGCAATGTACTTTTTACAATGTTTGATATTCAATCTCTATATAATATAGCATTCGATCCTGCATTTTCTGCTCTACAAAGATCTGATATAGATGGATTCGAAATAGCTAGAAGACAAAAGATAGCCGGAGAAATTATATCTGCTATTGTAGATGCTATACATTCTAATGTAACAAGCTCTTACAAAGTAGAGATGGAATATGACAAAGAATATCAATGTGCAATGAAAGTACATAGACTAGCTATTCCTATAGAAGAAGACGAAAGTACATTATATGAAGTAAGAATATCGCATGCTGATCCATTAATAATATCGACTTAAATAGAGGCGTCAATTAAGACGCCTCTATTTAATTTATATATTATAATATTGATAATGACTGACAATTTAAGGAGGATTGCTTATGCTATTAGTAATAATATGTATTATATTAGGATTTTCATTGTTTGTTGAAAAAGGAAAAAGAATCGCCGCTGAGATGGCAAATTCATTTTTCAAATTTATAATTGTAATTCTTATTATAGTCATTATCATTATAATAAAGTAGGCCTCGGCCTACTTTATTTTTTTGTTATAGGTAATTAGAAAATCTGTTATTCTCTCCAGCTTCTAACTCAACGCCATATTTTTTTGCATATTTCTTGATATTCTTAGCTAATTCAGCTTCATGTTCTTTATCAACATAATTAAAGAATTTGATAGCTAATTTAACATGCTTAGCATCTGGCATTGGATATTTCTTTAAAGAAGGAATACCAAAGTCGGTCCTATCTTCTGCAGGTAATGATCCTTCTTTAGCTACTTCTTTATCAAATTCTTGTAGTCTCTTATCATTACCTATAGTATACTTAAGTCTTCTAAATGATGGATCTTGATCGGCATTCTTTTTATCTCTTATTGTACCTTGTATATAAGATTTAGCTACAGATGTGCCTTTAATGATAAGAGGTTGACCAGATACATATTTCTTATATGCAAATCCAATCTCTTTATCTTTATCAGCTAACTGTATGCCTTCTATTATATACAGATTCTTACTGTCTTCATGGCATATTCTGATGATTTCATCTATTACTGCATCATACAGTTTAACATTGAAATGCCCAGAAGGATTAAATTGCTCTCTATCTTTTGCTTCTGGATATTTCTTATATACTTTAGCTAATATTCCTTTACCAGAAGAATCATAGCCATGTTCTATACCATCTATTTCAAACATATGTGCATTATACTTCTTCTCATATTCTTCAGCTAAAGTAGTTTTACCAGAACCAGACAAACCAGTTACAAATAATATGTTATTTGGACCTGGTTCCCATTTCTCAATGTTTCTAATAGTATCTTTCTTAGATACTATCAAATTTTCAGTAGCAGGTTCTGCTTCTTCTGTAGCCGCTTTTTCGAATCCATCCAAGTGCTTTTGCATACGCATATTACATTTAATACTGCGTTTATATTCTTTAATACTATTATCAGCATCGCCATTGTTAATATTTCTTTTAGCCGCACGTATGCTGGAAGTTAACATTGACGTGCCTTTAACTATTAAAGGTTGTCCTTTTATCAAATCAACGTACTTATATGTTGCACCATTTTGATCAACATCCGCTCCAGCCATTTGAATGCCTTCTATTACATACAGATTATTTTTGTCTTCATGACATATTTTGACAACATATGCCATTATATCGTTATACATATCCATCGGAAAACTTGTTTTCTTAGCTTTGTAATCTGCAAATTTCTGTTTCCATGTAGGAAACTTTTTATAAATTTTTTCGAGTATACCCATACCTGAAGAGTCATAGCCATACTCGATATTATCCAATTCAAACTTATATGCATTGTATTTTTTCGCATACTCTTCCGCAAGAGTGGTTTTACCGGATCCAGAAAATCCTGTAACAAACAAAATGTTATTAGGACCGGGTTTCCATTTTTCAAGATTGTATACGCCATCTTTCTTAGGAATAATTACATTTTCAGTAGCAGGTTCTACTTCTTCTAATGCAGCATCTATTCTAGGACTTCTACTCTGGATATATGCATTCATATTCTCCATAGCTGCATCATCTATTTCAAACTTCTTATCGGTAAGATACTTAAAGAATTCAGTATAATCTTTATCAAGAATCTTGAAATAGTTTACACTAGGATTCTTACTCATTACTTCATCTTTAAGTTTCTCTTTTACTTTATCTACAGCTTGTATCTTATGATGCATATTCTCATCTGTCTTGATTTCTATTTCCAGATTATAGTTAGGAATATAGAAGTCTGGTATATATACATGAGCTTTACCTTCATACATGTAGATATAATTATGAGGAGATGGTCCCATTATATCTTTAGCACTAAAGCCCATGATATGATCCATTGTATACAGGAAGTCTTTCTCATAAGAACCAACATAGTCAACATAACCGGATTTATTACTAAATTTGTAAGAGCCTGAGATGGATTTATTCTTAAGCATCTTTCTCTGCATATTGGGATCATTTAACAGATGTGCTTTACCATATTTATCAATCATTCTCTGTTTAGCTATCTTAGTATATTCTTGCTTACATTTGGGATTATTGCAAAATCTATTATATTTACCATTAGCTTCATTCCATGTAGTATCTTTACCACATTGAATACATTTGCCATGAGTCTTACCAGTTATGCAATAATATAAGAACTGCATATCTGTATATCCTTTAGGCTTTAATCCGGGATGGTGTACCTTAATATGTTTTGACCATCCTGGCATCGAAGAAAATTTCATGCCACATTCAGGGCATTTAAATGTAGTTATCTTTCTCATGTTGCATTACCTTGTCCTTCTTGGGTTTGATTGTTTTTCTGATTTGCATTTTTACCTTTATCGGCAGTTAATGCCTTAGGAGCATTGTATGCATATCTAATCAATAATTCACAAGATATAGCTCTTTCTTTGAGAATAGTTATATAGAAATCTATAAATGCTGTGCATTCATTCAGACCCTTAGATGTACCAACGAATACTTTATTTATAGATTTCTGTAATTCTTCATTTACGTTCTGAATACCTTCAACCTTTTTACAAATATCTTCAAATGATGTAAATGCATTCTTTATTCCATCTCTTGCAGTATTTGCAAATTTTAAATAATTCTTATAATCTCTAATAAACGATTTTGCATTATCGAGCATTGCCATATTATTCTTGAGTAATACTTTCTTAGGTTTATTGTCATCTGCACTTGTGCCCTTTATCTGTGCATAACAATATTTCTTAACGCTAGTTGCATTAGCATCTCCTATATTCTTAGCATCAATATGAAGTTTACCCATCATTATTTCGGCAGGAGATGTTATCTTAATTGCATTAACGTCATTTGTGCTACTATCTGCAGGAGGATTTTCTGTAGTAGCATCCTCTGCGGCTTCATTGACGTTTGTTGTTTTTGTTGTTGATTCGGGATTACCATTAGCATCAACTTCTACTGTGGTTGCAGTCTTAGTAGCTTCATTCATATTGCCTTCAGATGCAAGTTTAATTGCTTCATCAATCTTGGCTTTATTAGCATTACATGCATTTGCATAATCTGTAACAGTTGCAGTTAATGCTTTAGAGAAATCAGATATAAAGTTATCATTATATTGATAATCTGTAACTACTATATTATCATCTAACTTTCGAGTTCTCATGATACGGTCAAGCTCAGCTGCAGTATCAGCATTATCATTTAACATCTGAGACATTGATGCACCTAGATTAGCTAAATGCTCTCTGATAAACTGAGTTACTTTAGCTGCAATCTGTTTTGCAGTATTAACAACTTCTTCTTTTAATTTAGGATTGTCTTTACCTGCAGCTTGATTCTGTGTCTTCTGTTGGTCAGCAGCTTGCGCATTATTTTCAACTCGATTTACATTATTTTCAGCACCATCTAACTGGTTTGTAACTTTTTTTACTGTTGCATTACCACCGCCACCAGTGGAAGAAGTTCCACCAGTAGTTCCGCCAGTAGAACCAGATGGTGACGATGGTGGATCACCTTCCAGTGCAAATGTATATCTTAAATCGCTTTCGTAGAATATCTCTTCGATAGCAAGGTCTCTATCCTGATATTCTTCGTCAAGTCTTTCATAATATTTTTCCATTTTATATAAACACCACGCTTTGTATTAATATAATTATATCGATGTTTTTGGGCATTTTGGATTAGAATGATAACTATATATTATAGACACAAGAAAGGAGTGATTCTCTATGATAGAGATCGAAAAGTATTTTTGTAATGTATATGACAAACTCGAAACTGGTGAATATGGAATTGAGTCTCTGGAAGAATATGAACCTGATATGGAGTTAAAGTCAAAATCGTATGTCAACTATGTTAAGACAAGTACGAAAATTTCAACCACTGCATTGTTAAAGTTTCTGATAATCCAATTGGATTATTATACATTCTCTCTTACAGGAAATGTATTCATATCCGATAGCGATTATGATGAATGTATGCAAGCATATTTGACATTAAATCCGGGTGCGAAATTGATTACCGAGAACCATTTTCAGCCTAAGGTAAACACTTGGCAAATCAAACAACATAGTGCTCCACAGATGGTTGGTTCTGTAGAGAAAGTATTCAGTAAGGAAGACGTAATTAAGTTTATCCACAGTGAATGTGACAATGCATTTGGTAAATCTAATATATTCTTCTCGCCAAAGTATGATGGTGTTGGAGTATGTCTTCAGTACGATCCAGTTAAGGTAGATATTGTATCTGCATTAACTAGGAAGGACGGAACGTATGGACAAGAATTAATCAAACTAGTTAAGCGTACTAAGAATTATGATGACATTGTAAATCATGCAAGAGAAGAATTTGGCAGTAATGAAGGTTTTATCAAATGTGAGATCGTAATGTCTCAGAAAGACTTTGAAGAACTCATAAAAGAGAAACCTTATAAGAATAGACGTAATGGTACTTCTGGAATAATTAATACTCCAGCAAATATAGAGTATGCTAAATATCTAACGATTATTCCTCTTATATTTGGTATAAAGGGTAAGACTAAGTTTACTTATAAGTATTTGCCAAATATGGAAGAATATTCTGCATTTACATTTACCTATCCAAAATCTAATGAAGAATTTGAAGATATGGTAAGCGATTATATTCAGAATGTGCTTGATAAAACACATACATCTGAATATGAATATAGGACAGATGGTGTAGTTATCTTTATAGACAATTGCCATTTTCAGTATCCTAATGTAATGGATCATGCAATTGCTTATAAGACAAATTCTAATGCTGCAATAACTAAGATAGTCAATGGTTATATCTCTATAGGAAGAACTGGTAAAGCAACTCCTATGGTAAAGGTAGAACCATGCGACTTGAATGAGACAGTTGTAACAGACGTTTCATTATCAAACTTTGCTAAGGTAAAGAAGCTTGGTTTAAGAGAAGGCGATACAATCCAGATAGTGTCATCCGGTGATGTTATCCCTATGGTAAATAATATCATCAAGCATAATACTATATCTGATTTATACTTCGAGCTCAAATGTCCAATATGTGGATTTGATTTAGTGCCTTATACAACTAATGACGGCATCACAGAATATGAATGTGACAATCCAAACTGTCCTAGACTCATAGCAGGTAAAGTAACCAATTTCCTAGAGAAGTTAGGAGCCAATGGAATCAGTGACCAAACTATTCTTAATATCTATGAAGCTCTTAACATTAGAGATATTATAGAATTCTTAGATACTAAAAAGTATAAGAGTAAGCTCAGTGAGCTTCCTGATTGGGGAGTTCAATCTGCGAATAATTTCTGTAATGAAATAGAGCGTATTAAGAGTAAGCCAATCACTCATGGTGAATTCTTAGGAGCTATGGGTATACCCGGTATAAGTACTAAGAAGTGTAAATCATTATTCACATATGTGGATTATGATGAGTTCATGGAGTATTGTCATGCCGGAAAATATGATATAGCTGATAGAGGCCTATATGAAGTCAAAGGTTTCTCTGTTAAATCAGTAGAAACATTCATGGATTTCATAAAGCATAATATCACTATAATTGATCGACTCTCTAAGATCCTTACATTAGTAAAGGATAAGAGAAGTGAAGCTAACATAGTATTCACAGGGTTTAGAGATAAAGAAGCAGAGGAATATGTCTCTAAGAAAGGTATAGATGTTAGCGAAAATATAAACGGTCAAACTATAGCTGTAATTAGTGCCAACAAAAATAGTGGCAAAACTAAGAAAGCTATAGAAAGGAATATTCCTATATTCGATGCGTACAGTGCACCGATAATAGAAATATGTGATTATATAATCGCCAATCTAAAGTAGATTATATATTATATATGTGGAGTGAATGACAAGATTTGCTCCACATATAATAAATTTATTAACCGAAAGGAGACAATGCAATGGCAGAAAACAGCAACGTTTTTCAGAAATTTGCACCCGGACAGATTTGGAACCTCAGACTGCAGCAGTGCGCTGCAACAGACGAGAAGCTTAGACCCTATTTAATACTAGGCGCCGTAAAGAGGAGATTGATCCTCATTAGGCTGACGCACGAAGGCGAATTCAGTTCAAACTGGATATATACTATCAAGAATGATGATGGAACTTCAAGTAATTTCATCATCGATTGTCCTATAGTTGTGAATCCATGGGATATAAAAGACCAGATAAATGCCGATGATCTCAGGATATTAAAGCGACAGGAATTTCTGGCAATAATGAAAATGTTTATTGCAATGATAATATACAATAGCACATATGAAGACATGCTGCTTACTGAATCAGCAATAGACGACATTAAAGAAGAAATATCTAGGCATGAAGAAACAATGTACAGTTTCTCGAGATATGGAACTTATAATGACGTGACGAAAATTTCATCACCGTTTAAGATTAAAACACCAATAATGGAGGCACCGCCTATCGAAGTAAAAGAAGAAGAATCCACTGAGAATGATATCGATAATGCAGACGTATGGGAGTGCGACAAAGAAAACAATGAAGAAATTGACACTACAGACGAAGATACTGATGACGATGATGATATAGTAAGACGTCGTTGTTATCATAGCATAAAGACAACCATGGCGTCTCTCAAAATTGAAGACATCGTCATCTTTGGTGAGGGGTCAACCACACTTGAAGATGTATACAAAGCATGCGACCAATTTGGGATCAAAAATCCCAAGTTTGAACTTAGCACTTTATGCCAGCGTAAGCGTTGTGCATATGTTGGTGGTAAGTACAATTTCACATTGAAGATGTACTTCAATAAAGACAAGAATGCTGACAAGAGAAAGGCAAGGAACTTCAAGAAAGTTAAGAGGAACTTGATTGAAGATGTTGATAATTTTGGTGCAGCTGTAACTGCATCTATTTGGGGTACATCACCAGCTACCGTATATTATTATGCCAAAAACAGGACTAGGTAAGGAGAAAAAATATGAATATAGCAATTTGCGATAATTGCAAATCAGTTCACCCGATAGGCGACGATCACAAACCAATAAGAACATGCAATTGCGATGCAGATATTTGGGAATGCGATGAAGAAATATATCCTCTTCTCAGAATGCTTTGGGATAAAGGATACACTACCAAATTTTCATGCGCCGGACATTCTTTTTCTGAGAAATATGAAGAGGATGAATTAGCTGGTGTATCGGATTACCCCAACTGCGATGTATACATAATGCTTGATGCTAGTAAAATCAAGATTAATGACATAACGAAATACAAATATGGAAGCGCGTTCATAGAGCGTAATTCCATAGAGAAGATATATGTAGACGCAATGAAAATGCGTGGTATCGAGTTGCCAGAAGAGTATGTATTCGATGTCGATGAACCGATATTCGTAAGCTACATTTACGATTTATATGACTCAAAGGAGGAAGCTGATAAAGAACTCGACTGGCTCAGAACAGCGCCCCCATTCGATTATCGCATAAGCGTATTATACGAAGGGCATAACAAATGCCGTAACTATATCCAGCGCTTCATGAAACTTCTTGAAATGAGAAGTGACATGGCAAAACTGGTAGATTTGTTACCGATTAACAAGTGAGAAAATATCCACTCTCTTAGAGAGTGGATATTAATTTTTTTGGCTCCCACAGCTGGACTCGAACCAGCGACCCTTTGATTAACAGTCAAATGCTCTACCGACTGAGCTATATGGGATTATAATGACAGTTTTTAATGTGTTTCATGATATCTCGGATAACTGTCAACCTCAACCACCTAATTTTTTAATTGGTAAGCTACCCAATATAGTGGTGCCGGTGACGGGATTCGAACCCGTAAGGATTTCTCCGAGGGATTTTCGTACCACTATATCTTTCGATACCTAATATAATAAATATATTAGTTTGTGGTCTGGAATCAATCTTCGTCTGTTCTAGACGGGACATGTATATTCTCTACGCACTCACCCTAAGGTGATTGGCACGGTATTGCCATTGGGAAAGGTTTCACCGTTTAGTGTCCATTCATCGTAAGTATCCCTACTTACATGCTCGCGCCCACCGAATTTTTCCAAAGTTTCTTCACTTCTTTTAATCTATCTTCTAATTCATAGTAAAAGATATAATCACCACCAGCTTTAGCTGAACATGATTTGGAACAGGTTAAATACCGCGGTCTGTTTCTATTAAGATCAGCATAAAACCTAGCCCACATGTGATACGTTATTGTAAATGGCTTACCACAAATCATGCATATTTCTTCAGTGGTTTGATATCTAAGTGCATGCTCTCTTTGGTGTTCACCATGTTTAACTACTTCCAGATTTGATAAGTCATTATTAGATGGATCACCATCTATATGATGAACATCTTCATTCGGCTCTAATAGTCTGCCCAATTTCTCTTCCATTAGAATTCGAGGATATGAACCAAAATGATTTTTGCCATTTTCGTCTTTATAATAATAACGAACACGGCCGTCTTTACAATTATAAGTTCTAATATTTTTCATATTTATTATCCTCTCTGGATTTTTATTCTCAAGTCCCTTTTGTATTCCAATTCCAACACACCGGCTTATTACGCGAGTTTTGTTTCATAACATGAATGGAGTCGAACCACACAATGATGGATTTTTACCATCTTACTCGCGGGACATCCGATGCCCTCATTTTTTAATTATTCATCTGTCATAGGAATTGCCCTAGTGCAAGGTCTTACTGTAGCAGATGATTTAGTAACATCTCTTACTATATCAGCAACGATCTTGTGAGCATTGCCACAGTAATCTGATGTATCATCATTGAAGAATGTGATGATTTCTCTCTCAAATACTGCAAAATCAATCTCGGGAAGACCGGGAAGAGGCTCCTCAGATACGATTGTTGAGAACAGAGGATTACCCTCAAATGCAGTAGTCCAATCTTCTGCAGTTGCAGGAGTATCATCTGCTTCATAGTTAACGTTTATCTTAAGAGTTATGTTACCCATAGGAACTACAGTCTTAAGAATCTTGTTAAGAGCTGCAACTTTAGCAACATCATTGGAAGTAACATTGAAAGAGTAAACACCGTTACCCTCTTCTGTGATATGATCGTCAACTGTTACGTTGGCATCATCCTTGAACAGATTCCATACTTCCTTATGATAGGTTTCCCAAGGTGCAGAAAGACCAACGGTCTCTTTCTTGTCAACCTTCTTCTTAAGGTTTCTTGCTACTGACATATTAATGCCAGTATATGACTTTCTAGTTGCCATGATTGTATTCCTCCTTAATAATAAATTTGTTTTTAAGGGAATGGTTTCGATAGTAGGACTCGAACCTACATTACGGGTGTCAAAGGCCCGGATCCTGACCAATTGGATGATATCGAAATCTATCTGGTGCGCTAGACGGGACTCGAACCCACGACCACCGGATTAAAAGTCAGGTGCTCTACCGACTGAGCTACTAGCGCACAGGTAATAAAGAAATGTTTATGACTATATAAAAATAAATTATATATACTAAAAATGTATCAAACCACAAACAATCCCAAAAGGAGGAATTTTTATGGGAGCAACCAAGCGTAACTTTATTCCTGTAAATCAACAGGAACGTGATCTTATCTTAAAGATCCAAAAATCAGTGTGTGATTCTGAATTTATGGATAAATTCAGAATTAACTTAATTCCCGAGACCTTTGATATTTACACAACGGTCATTGCATTTATGGATGGCATTCATAAAGTATTCGGCAATGCGGATGTTGACATCGTTAATATATGTGATCTCTTCATTATAGAGAAAACATATAGAGATGTACAGAAGGCTGAGAAGTCTGGCAATATCAACTGCAACATGTATCTTGGTGATGTTGGTAACGATATCGTTGCTAATGGTATCTCTGGATATAGAGATACACTACCGGATGATGAAGAAATGCTGACTCAAATGCGTGCTGCAGCTGCACATGCAATTATGTATTTACAAGATTATGCAATCGGTGGACTCAAACCCGATGATGTAATACATATTGCAGTATCATTCTTTGTATATCTGATACTTACTGTAGATGAATATTCTAAGAATGAAAATGTTAAGCCTGAAGAGTTTGGTATTGAGATTGGTTCGCATCTGGCATATTTCAAGATCAGATTTGTTAGAAAGAATAATGCACCAATCGTAGTAATTAATGTAGGTCCCGCATTAAAGCTGACTGTAAAATCGGATGCGATAACCGAATAATAATTAATATCGCACAGAAAAATATGGATAAGACAGTGAAAATATCTGCCTTATCCATAAATTTTTTGGGAGGGAATTAAATGAAGGACATAATTCACACCATTGAGAATCCTTATGAAAAGGATTTCAATATGGAATTTTTGACATCATCTAATGATTATCCGTTGGAAGATCTCGTTATCATGGTAATGAAAGATACTGAGATAATTAAGAATATCACGGTAGAGTCATACGAGATTGACAATAATTATGACGAGATCGATTACCGTTGGCATGACGTTAACATTAACTTCAAAAGGAAAGATCCTTATAACATAAACATACCCAACCATAAGTACATGATAGAGTCTTATTACTCTAAGATAACATTTACCATTAGAATTGAGACTAACATCAATTCCAGAGTGATAAAGAAGTCTATCATAGTTCCCAAGCTTACTGATGATGGATATTTCATAATCAGTAATAAGAAAGCCAAAGCTATATGGCAGCTTGTTGAAGCATCAGTATATGTACAGAGAGGTAAAATTACTCTCAAGAGTAGAATGCCTATTATAATGTACAAGACTGTTACTAAAGAGATGACAGATACTGAAGGAAATACATATTCATTCAAGCCGTATTCATATGCTATGGATGCGTTTGCTAAGAAAAAGTCACCGACTGCATCAAGCAGAAGAGTGAATAATAAATTCATAAATCCTTTTGTAATATTTGCATCTAAGATGGGATTGAATCAGGCAATAAAGTTCATGTGTGTAGATGAACTTATATCTATCGTAAAGGTAGATGTACTCGAAGAACATGACTGTTACTCGTTTATACCATTTAACGATTTATATATAAGATGTCCCAAGGTAGCTCTTGAGAATGATCTCATCTGTAGTCTGGTAGGAATGCTATTCTTACTTCAGACTAATGAATTCCCTGTTTCGTATGAAGACCTCGACAATAGGGATTACTGGATAGCACGTATAGGTGTAGTTGGTTCTAAACATGATAAGCCTCTGAATGAATTCAGAAATAAAGGCTATACTACACTTATGATGATAGAAAGACTTCTTGATAATATGACTATCAGAAATCTTAGACTTCCCGATGGATATAAAGGCAATATCTACGAGATACTCAGATGGATGATAGCAGACTTTGACGAACTTAAGATAAAAGACAATATAGACATCAATAACAAGCGTATACGTAAGAACGAATACATTGTTAAGTCAACTCTTGGCAGAAAACTCAATGAGAATATCAATAGAGTTATCACGCATAGGAGTGACTCAAGGCAGAATACTATAGACGCACTTCTGGAAATATTTAATTTCCCTGATAATATTATTCTCAACGGAATGAGGATAATCAATGACCTTATTAAGTCAGAAGACATCACAAATGATTTCACAATCATAGAAGACCTCGCGTATTCATCTAAAGGACCTGAGTCTCTTGGAGATGGAACTACTAAGAATGTAATGGTTAAACTTCGTGATGTTCATCCATCCTTTATGGGTAAGATAGACTGCGAAGTTATATCTCAATCAGATATAGGTATGACTGGTTCATTTGTACCATATCTGAAACTTTACGATGGATTCTTCTTTGACCCCAATAGAGAACCTGATGGCAGACTGTATGAAACAGTTGTAGAATTCAAAGATCTCTATGATAGAACTAAAGGAGAAACCATTATCAATATGGCAACGGGTGAAGTATTAGAACTTCCATATACTGATCTCTCTGATAAAGATGCATTTAATGAATCTATTAAAACCAGAGATGAAAAGTTTGGAATTACGTATGAGCCCATTGAGATAGTTGAATACACTTAATCGTGTATAGCGGAGGTACCGATAATGTCACTATTAAACAATGCGAGAGAAATCTCGGAAACGAAAATTGATAAACACGTTAGACGACCAATAGTAACAAACATTTTGGACAATGACAGCGTTAATGATATCAACTACACGACAATTCGTGTTGATATGAATACCATTGATAGTTTCTTTGCACAGTCTAAGAAATTTGACTTAGATGAGATCCTCAAGAATCTCAAATCATGGAAAGACTTCTATCAGTGCTGTGTGTATTATATGATGTATGGTGTTTCTGATGAAGTTATGAGATATAGAACCGTCATCATATATAGGAGCACTGATCCTAACTTTAAACCAATGTGCATATCTGTTATAAAGCTTGCTTGTAACATGGTATTATTCTATGCATTGGTTAAGCTTGACTGTACTGATATCATATCAAATGATATGATAGTAATTAAGCCATATGCTTTAACAGCTAATTATATCCAGAGCTTTATTAACAAGTACATCATATATGCTGATGGTGTTAATAAGTATGACAAATGTAAGATTATAGATGACATATGCTTCCATTATGTATCACTTGCAAAGGCATTCGGCGATATCATAGGCATAGGTCTTTCTATAAGAACATTCTATGATGTAATGAAACGCTCCGATGATCTTCGTGATGCGTTTAATGCGCAAATCGATCCTACAAAACAGCCTAAGGAAATAGAGGAAGCTATAACTGCTCAGGTAAAGAAAATAGCTGGTGCATTATCTGAGTCTAATAATGAAATCCAGACACTATTTAGGTCAGGTAGCATTATTACTCCCGGACAGGTTGGCGAAGTTTCTGTAGCAGTTGGATTTAAATCTGACCTTGATAATAATACTATTCCTATAGCATGTATGAATAATATTATGATAACAGGTCTGACCAATCCTTCCGATAAATATATAGACTCAGTTGGTGGTAGAAAAGCTGCTATCAACTCAAAGCTTGGCATATCCAAACCCGGCGCCATTTCTAAGATGATGAATGCCAATGCTGGAGACTTTACTTTAAGACACAATATGGAAATGTGTAACACGGACACATTTATCAATTTTGAAGTAAAGAATGATGCATATCTCAGAGGTATCGAAGGACATTGGTATTACGATGATAATAATGAGCTTCAGTATGTAAGACCAACAGATGTTCATCTTATAGGTAAAACTATAAAGAAAAGATCTGCTATAACATGTATGTGTGGTGATACTGAAACTTGCAGATATTGTTATCCCAAGATACTGACAGAATGTAATGAAATGTATGCATCTATCGGTTCTATTGCAGCACTTGTAATGGGTGAACCTTTAGGACAGATGATGCTTTCAACTAAACACTTCAATGGCACGAATTCATCATATATTAAATTCTCTGATGATTTCTATAATGACTTTGAGATGAATCTCTCAGATGTACACTTAAAAGAAATTGATTCAGATATGATGTACATAGCAATCCCTGAAATCATTAAAGGCGATCCTGAAGATGATTTAGCTGAATACAGATGCACGTATTTTAATGTGCTTGATAAGCATAGCAATTTACTGTATACTGTAGAAGAAGAATCGGGTGCTAATATATACATAGTAGGTATCATGGAATCTATCCTTAAGACATATAAGCCCAAGGATAGAACTTCTATGCTAGTCAATATCTACAATGATGGCATAATGGAATCAGATGAACCATTATTCATGATAGAGGTTGCATCTGCTCAAGCTAACGATGCAGCTAATAAAGTTAGCAAACTTCTTAAGACTAAAGATAAATGTGGATGTCAAACATATGAGGATCTCTTATATGCTCTCATTGATACTTATCTTGGTTCCGGTCTTGAGATGAACTTTGCTCACTTTGAAGTAATGATAAGAACTCTTCTTAGAAAAGCTTCTAATGAATATGATTATCCTGACTTCACTGCTAATGGAAATAAAGATGACTATGTAATACTGTCTCTTAGTGATTCACTGTATAAATCTCCATCTCCTACAATTTCTCTTAGATCTTCCAATCTTAAGAAACAATTTATAGATGCTGGTTTGTATAGTAGTGATAAGATGAAACCGTCTCATCTGGATGTATTCTTTGCAGAGAATCCATATGATGTATTACCGGCAATAATGCTGTCGGATGAAGACTAATCAAATACGCATGCAGGTAAATCTGCATGCGTATTATTTTAAACATCATCGAGTACATTTATATATATTATAGTCGAAATAATATAAAGGAGGACATTACCATGCCCGTAACAGCTATATCCCATGAGTTCTATGTCATTAATGAGGATGACGTTAAGAAGATGATACGTGTTGTATTCCCCCAGATGAAAAAGAATGAACAGATCTGGGCAACATGCAACATTTCTAGTCATAAGTATCATCTGGATAAACCTTTGGACTCCAGAAGGAGGAGAGTATTCAATGCCGAATAGAGTTATCCGTAAAACGATAACCGGAATGGTACTTGAAAACTATCAAGCTGGAGATTTACTCCAGCTTGAGAGACAAACTTCGGTTTATGATAAATTATATCATAAACATGTACCAACATCTGGTTTTATACTAGACAATGAATTTGCGACATATAAGTTTGACGAGAATTATCTAAGATCTATAACATATAATTCGCCATATAAAGATTTTGTAATCGAGAATATACCTCTTGAATTAGGTGAACCAACTTTACCTTATAAGAGTAATATCAGATTACAAAAAAATCAACGCGTGATATTTGATAAGATGCTTTCATCTACTAAAAATCAAATATTCTTAAACATTCCTACCGCAACAGGAAAGACAGTATTAGCTGTAAACTATATCTCTAAGATTCAGACTAAGACAATCATAGTTTGTTTCAAAAAGAAGATACTGCATCAGTGGTATGATACATTTGTAGAAAAGACCACTATCGACCCAAGCAGAATTAAAATAATAGATTCATGTCAGTATCTATATGATATCATCTCAGGAGATGAAGATCATAATGATACCGATATATGGTTAATAACCCAATCGCTCATAACTACATTTTTTAATGATAATGGTTGGGATATGCTTCCTGAGTTATTTGCATTTATGGGCATAGGCTTTAAAGTTATTGACGAAGCACATAGATGTTTCGGAGCTACTATCAAGATAAATGCATATACGAGCATACGTACGTTATATCTAAGTGCTGATTATAATCAAGCTAATGCAGATATACGAAAGATGTTCTATGAAGCATTAAAAGACGCCGATCTATTAACATACGATGCTGAGACAATGAATGATCTGAAGCATATAACATGTGTGCAATATGAATACAATTCATTCCCGAGAGATGAGGATATCTTTGTGATTACCAATCCTGCTAAGAAGAATAAATATCATTGGGATCATTTTGGATATACCAAATATCAAATGAAGAATTGTACTGTATATGATCATTTGATGAAAATTATCGATCAGATAATAAAGACTAATATGACAAGTGATAGTGGTAAGCCATATAAGATATTGATACTCACTAATATGATAGATGCAGTCGATAGAATATACGATATGCTAAAGCATAAAGTAAAGCGTACTATAACCAGATATCATACTAGGATACCTAAAGAAGAAGTTTCAAAATGTTTTGATGGCGATATTATCATCTCTACGTATCAAGCATTTGCCGAGGGTATAGATATCACGACGCCACAAATTCAACATGTAATATCTCTTAATCCTGTAGATCCCGTAACAGCAAATCAGTCTGCGGGCAGATGCAGACCTATACCGGATACGATGTCTTATTATTGGATGCTGGTCGATATGGGTTTCGAGTATTGTAGAAATACAGAAACCAGAGTTACAAACTATTTAGCTAGATCAAAAATTGGTAAAATATCAAGGATTGATGCAACGTGATATCAATTCTACGTACACTATTAGCTGTAAATGAAATTAAACTATATTCTGCATGTACAAGGTTTGGCAGTCCTCAACTAGATATTGCTCAAGGATTTGCCAGACCGGATTATAGTATCAAACTTTCATTTATACATACTGTAACTAAGAACAAGTTCAAGATTACACCTCAAAATCTGTATAATGTAGTACATAATTTAGAGATTGCAGTAAATTGGTTTTATGATCCTAATATGAAAGATATGTTTTACATTGAAGATGAAATATTAAACTTTAACTATGATTATGCAAAGTTATATGTCAATGCATCTTCTCCTGATGGAAATCATATAGAGATACGACCAGTAGTTGATTACTCAAGATCTGAAAGAGGTAATGAAGGAATAGTTATGTACATCAATGATACAGAAAGTCAGACTATTATGCAGAGAAGTGATCTTGAAGCATTTTATATCACCTTGAAGAACTTTTCATTTCAGACAGAAGCGTTATTACTACTATATGAGCTAGACCGATCCGTAAAAGAGTATGTTGATAATGGAGGAACCATAAATGACACAGACACCTACAATTTTATCTGATGCAAAGAGCTATGATATATCGTATATCATATCAGATGATGGATACGTCTATAATGCCGTGGCTTATGATAAGAATAATATCGATTTCGATTATAAGTACGCGTACATTATAGACGATGTATTTCTTCCCTATAGAGGAGAATACAGAGAGAAGAAATCTTCTCTTCCCGGATTATATTCCAAAGATAAAGATCATGTCATAATAATGCCGACAGAGGCAGAGCTCGAAGAATATAAAGCAGAGACTCATTATGGCAGAATAGACATTGATGCTTTATATGATGGCATTGTTGCTAAAGAAGATACATTCCAGATATATGCAGATGGAAAGAATGCATATATTCCCGATATATCTATTAACGATGATCCGTTTAAGAGAGCACTTAAAGAAGCTATCATTACTAAAGGTATTGATATAGATTCTATTAAGGATAGATTCTCAGATCGAAATGCGGTATTCAACTTCAAGAGTGTAATGAAAGGAGACAACAAAGTCTCTACTCTTATTTTCGAAAGAGGTTGCGAAGCATTTGGCTTAGGATATTGCATAATACTTTTCGATAAGGATAAAAACAATATCATAGGTCATCCTATAGACAGCAAGGAGACCGAACAGAAAATAAATACTATAAGGAAACAGACAGGAATAGTATCAAATGGTATTCCTGAGGGATATTCTATTATAGTATCCGATACAGACAAGATCGAAATAAAAGGAGATCTCTAATGAAGATTACTTTATTAGAATTGACTAATTTCGCGGCTATATATGTGGGTCTGAGACGAGAACGTCTCAGACTCGACTTTTCTAAATTTGATAATATAATAACCATCATAGTTGGCGAAATGGGTACTGGTAAAACTACCATATTATCTCAACTTCATCCATGGTCTAATATAGGAGTATTGGATGAGAGAAACTCAGATCAGATGATTAGATCTGAAAAAGACGGAATAAAACACATAGTATTTAAAGACGGAAATGATACATTCGATATAGTCCATAAATATACATGGACTAAAGACCATCATTCTACTAAATCATTTTTTAAATTTAATGGAGAAGAATTGAACCCAAATGGAAATGTATCTTCTTTTAAAGATATAGTAACTAAAATGATGGGTGTTGACCAATCATATCTAAGAATAACTAGGCTCGGTCCTAATGTATCTAATCTAATAGATATGCCATGGAACCAACGTAAATCATATGTTGCATCTATAATAGAGAATGTAGATATCTATACTAATATCTTAGTAGAGATAAGAAACATGATAAAGTCATGTGATGCTGAATTATCTGCTCTTACCAAACAAGTTATGGGTGTAACAGATGATGAACTAAAGAATATGAAAATACAATTAGTAGAATTAGATAAATCATTAGATGATGATTCTAAAAAGATACTAAATATGTATGCTGATATACAACAGATAGTATCAGAGAATAATCTGATACTAGGTAAATATGAAAATGATATATCAGCTGCTAAAGGAAAAATAAATAGCAGACTATCTAGAAATAGAGATAAACAATCTGATTTATCTAATAGGATAAGAGAGCTTGATGGAAATATTGACATAAATACAGTCATGATGGAAATCGGTAGCATATCTGCTAATATAGACAATACTAAACAGAATAGATCTCTACTTGAGGATCAATACAATACATTATCTGTACAACTAAATCAATTAGAGACTAAGAAGAATAATTCAGCAGATTCACGGTATATGGAAGAGCTCATAAAGAATTATCAAGATCTGGTTAATAAGGTATCATTCTATAATGAGCAATTAGCTAATTATAAGCCCGGAATGACATCTGCCGAAATAAATAGTCTAATATCCGATATACGGACATTAGATGAAATAATATTTGCTACCAGATCTTACAATAGACATATTCTAAATGATATCTTATCATCATCTATGAATAATCCTGTATCATATGCTAAAGAGCAGATAAGTAAGTTACAGGAGAGAATAATCAAATTAAAAAGACATATATCCAATCTCAGATATCTTGAATCATATAACGTAACTAGTGAATTACCTGAGATAACTAATAAAGAATGTCTGTTATGTCCTTATTATACTACACATCCAAATATAGCTAAGAAAACAAATCAAGGGAAGACAGAATCTAAGATAAAAGAAATAAATGCTGAGATAGAAGAATGCCAGAATAAAATTAACTTGTATGATGATTACTCTGTGGTAAATACCAAGATAGAGCAATGCAAACGTTTATTCTATAATATAAAAGATAGTGTACAAAAGCTTAGTGCACTTAAGTCTTATGATATTAAAGGCATACTGCTATCTAACAATGTGTGGTATGATTATGATAAAATAATTACAGAGCTAGAGTTGGCTGTAAACTATAATGACAGAAATATTATATCATCAAAACTAATTGATCTGAAAGCTGAGATAGACAGATATGAGCATTTAAATTTAGATGAAATAGTTAAGCAGATAAAATCTAAATCTGATATGCTGGAAGATACTAAAACTGCAATTAAAGAATGCGATGACAATATAACTAAGCTTAATGGTGAATTAGAGCGTCTTAATAAAGTAATGAATGATTACACTATAATAGATGATCTGAAAAGAGATCTATCTGTAGTGGAAAAATTACTCGAAGATGATGACAAACTATTGGAAGAATTACTAAAAGATTCCGATAAATTGCAATCAAATAAATTCGATTTAAATGATTTACAAGATAGGTTCGACCACTTACAGGGACAATACAATTCAAACAAAACAAACTACGAAAAGTTATCCAATACAATCAATATTATAGAGACTAGTAAAGCTCAGATAAATGATTTACAAGAAAAGAAATACATATATGAATTAATAAAGGATGCATCATCTCCACAGACAGGTATTCCTCTTTTATATGTACAACTATTCTTGAATGATTGTATTACAATAACTAATCAACTTATATCTATGGTATTGGATGAGTCTGTAGAAATAATGGGTCTAGATTTATCTAAACCTGATATGAAAATCCCTTATAGAAAAAATGGTCAAATCATGGAAGATGTAAAGAGTGCATCTCAAGGTGAAAGAGCTGCTATATCTTTAGCATTATCATTTGCATTTATGCATAAATGCTTAGCTATGAATAAAGGAGATTATAATTATAACATCTTACTTTTAGATGAAATAGATGCTCCATTTGATTCTAATGCCAGAGATAAATGCATTCAGATATTAGCTCAACAGATAAAAGTCAATAATGTAGAGCAAGTATTCTTCATTACTCATAATGATAGATACGATGGATATCCAGTTAATGTTATAGCTACATCTGACTCACCAAATATAAGAAAAGATGTACCTCTACTGAAAGTATACTAAAATATACGGGCATACTATGCCCGTATATTATTTTTTGTAACTTATATATTATAATAGTGGAAAGGAGATGATTAATATGACCACAAACGAGTCATATCAAATGTATCTAGACAACCAAGAAGTGTGTGAGATTTGCAACTCACATGCTTCCGATTTGAGGACAATCGCGGAGAACCGCGATGTGTTCTCACTCCTTAAGGAGGACCTGCCACGCCCTCCAAAACGCAGGAAGGTAATAAAGCTTTTCAAGGAGAAGTTGGTTATCATCCTAATCGCATTCTGTTGCGCAGCATTGTCCATCCAGCACATAGTGCTGACGATGCACGCAGCAGGTGCAGACGCTCCAATCTTCTACAAAGGGTGGCAACAAGAAGATTGGTGTATCTGTTTACTAATGCTCATTGCGATGGGCATTGACTACTGCGCACTGCTAGTAGTCAGACGCAACGAAAGGAGGGTTGAGCATGGAGTTTGATACTTCCATCGTTGTGGTTATAGATTGAATTGAATGATATAATTTAATCTATAACAAATGAAATGAAAATAAGGTACCTCAAAAGGGTACCTTATTTTTTTGTTTTTTTTATCGTGCTATGCGACTCAATTAGCCTTAGACTTATTGGGTGCATGTGTGGGGTTCTTGCCCCTCTCAGAAGTCTGCTTAGATACATCTACGCGCTTCTTGAGATCCTTGCCAGATGCAGTTGTGATATTGGAAGCCTTAGCAGAAGAATTATGCTTAGCCTTAAGCACATTAGCCCTTGCCTTATTCTCGTACTTGTCAAAGATCTTCTGTCTATTGGTACGCATAAGACCTCTGAACTTCTTATACTTTGCATAGAGAGGATCACCCTTCTTGCAAGCTATACGGATGCACTCTCTACGAATAAGACGCTGGCGATTCTTTGCTTTCCAGTCATCAATCTTAAGAGTCTTTATTGCTTCAAGAGCTCTGGATGCACTAGGAATAAGACCATAAAGTTCCCACTCTACAGCATTCTCCTGTACATAGTCAACGAACTCTGCATCGCTCTCAAAAGATTCACGAACTGTATCAAGGAAGATAGTTGCTTCAGCAGCTTCAGTTAATTCAGTATCATCGTCTGCATCTTCAAATACAGGATCAAAGTCAACGTCAAAATCAACGTCAAAGTCGAAGCTCTCATCAGCAACGTCATCTGCATCTTCGAAATTATCATCGAACGCAATATCATTATCATCATCGTCAAAAGATATAGCGTCGAGCTCTTCATCTTCAAACATTATTGTTTTCCTCCTTTATGAGAATTGGATACGATTTCCGCACCTAATTAACAATGTTGTTCCACAGTGTATTCATATTATATAATTTAATTATATATTTTAACTCTGACAAAATGGTAAATTTAGTAAAGGAGGATATAAAAAATGACATTCAAAGACGGCTGGATAAAACAGATGTCTGATGTGTTAAAAATGAATTCATCATCCGATATCAATATGTCAGATGACGAATTAGCATCAGCATTATCTAGCATTTATGATGAACATGTTAATTCACCAAATGTGAGTTTAGTTAATAACTACAAAGGCTTTGCGGTGCAATGCTCATTAGAAGAAATATTTAACATTATAACGAGTGACAACGCAATCTTAGCCGGTGATGGAGTTTTATTCCGGAAGCAAAATAAAGAGCTTTCTGATATGGTACCTGTAATTATTAAGTACCAACAAGACAGAAAGAAAGAGAAGAATCTTATGAAGCAGTATGAGAAAGGTACTGCAGAATATTTATATCATGACAGAAATCAGAGAAACAAGAAAGTTGTCATTAATGCATTATACGGATTATTTGGATATGCTAAGTTTAGATTCTTTAATATAAACATAGCACAATCTGTTACTGCATCTGGTCAGTTGATAATATCAACTGCAACATGTTGTTTTGAGAACTTCTTGGCAGACAATACTAAGTTTATTTTATTTGATGAGTGTATTTTATTCATCAATAGAATGCAATCATTCTATAATAGTTTACCTGAAGAAGATAAACTCTTATTTATGTATCTGCCAGATATTACACTGGAAGATGCCGTTCATCGTATCAGTGAACATTCATACAGCAACTATACTGCGAATGAAGCAACATATATAATTGACTGTCTAAAGAATTTATCGCAAGATGAATTAAAACTTATATATTATAAGAATAATCTAAGGGCATTCAATGATACTGATTATGTGCACAATTTACTACAAGAAATATTTGACGCAATCGAACATCTGCAATTGGGTGAATTAACTGCATTCGATTCACCTGAAAAGTTTAATACAATATGCCAACCAAATGCAAAAGGATTGGTTGAGAAACTTATTCACTTATATGACATATTTGTTTTAGACACACATCAAGTCTTCGATAGAGTTAGACGTACTAAATATACATCAAAGAAATCTGTAATGTATATTGACACCGACTCAAACTTTGTAGCGCTTGAAGAATTTGTAGATTATTTCACAAATACTGTACATGATAAATATAACAATATGGATTCATTCATATTCAAGTGTACTTCTATACTAACCATAATAGTATCGCATGTAGTAGCAGAAACATATACTGAATTTGCTAAGAGCATGAATATTGAAATGAGTTATGGTAGTAGAATACGAATGAAGAATGAATTCTTATTCTCTATATTAGTATTTGGTACATCTAAGAAGAGATACTTTGGTAAGATGATAATACAAGAGGGCAAACTTATCAAAGAAGGTAAAGGTGCTATAGAGATAAAAGGTTTTGACTTTAAGAAAGCAGCAACAAAAGTCGAGATCTATGATAAGATATGCAAGATGCTATTTGACACAATACTCGACGTAAATCAAATTTCATATGGCGATGTATTAAGAAGTGCCAATGATTTTAAAGAAAACATCAAGAAAGACATTTTAAACGGCAGCAATCTATACTACAAACAGTTATCCGTTAGTACACCAGATAAATATAAGAACCCTTATAGTATGCAAGGCATCAAAGGCGTTCTTCTCTGGAATGCTATAGTTGATAAACAAGATAGGATGGAATTTCCAACGGAAGTTGATATAATTCCTATACCATTTGATAAGTTTAGCGATAAGAAATTCAAAGAGTTTTTGAATAATCCGAAAGCGTTCTTTGAAGCAAATGGTAGAGATCCTAAGTATAGTGCGTTATACAATTTCTATTCAAATCATAGCGAACAGTTTACACGCATGATTATAACTATGACAGAACACCCAGATATATGGACAAAATTCCCATCTAGTATAGCTAAACCTAGGGCAATGACAGAATTGCCTGATTGGTTAAAAGATATAATAGATATTGACACAATCGTCCATAACAATGTAAACTTAATAAACCCAATTTTAGAGAGTGTTGGCATTCCTATTATCAATGAGAAATTAGGCCCAATGTTTACCACTCTAGTTAGTCTTTAATGAGGTATAAAATGCCAAAAATGGAAATACGCCCGAGAGATGATTTAGAAGCCTTTGCTGCACTCGAAGAACAGGAAATGAAGGCTTCAAAAAAGAATATGCACCCATTCACAGGTGAGCAGATACGGAAACTCTGTGAGAATGAATATGTCGAGCAGATATCTGCATATAAGATAAAATACACCGATAAATTCAAGGAGTATTTTATAATGCGTTGGCAGCAAGGCATGAGTGCATTTCAAATATTTTCAGAATGCGGAATAGATCCAGAAATAGTTGGCAGAGGTCGAATCTGGAATTTTCGTAGAAGCCTTGGTATAAGATGTCGCCCTCGAAGAACAGGAAACGAAGACTTCAAAGCTGATGCTATATCTGAAAAAGTTACAACAACACAACTAATTGATAAGATTGACTCAATTGTATCAATCAGCAACGAAATGAAATACCAGTTAGATTTAATGAAACAGAATGAGAAAAATGTGATTTTGATGTTATTTGATTCATTACCGTATGATGATAAAGCAGATATTATTCTCAAATTACAATATAAACTGAGAGCATTGGAAGCAATGCAACAAAATTTAACATAGTATTTAAATTAGTATGGTTGATTGGATTTAATTTACCAATCAACCATACTATAATTTTTAATATATTAACGGAGGAAATTAATATGGCAGACTTTAATAACGGTGGCGGATATAATGCCACATACTTTAGACCATCTACTGATGGTCTAGCACTGTTTAATGAAAACACGATGCTCAAGATTGCATATTATGATACATATATGAAATTTGAGCTAAGAGAGAAAAATATGGAAGGAAAGTTTCCAACTCCTGAGCCAGGCAGAGATATATCCGTATTGCTGAGCGCAGAAAAGGCTGCAGCATTTATGCTAATGCTTGATGAGTTTGAGGAAAAAATCATTTCATATAATAATGATTTTGCAGATGGTAAAGACTGCAGTGGTTATAAGCCATTCTCAATAGCAATACATGTTGGGTCAACTCCCGAGAAGACCAGAGTACTTCAGATAAGTACAGGTACTGCTATAGAAGGACAAGGATTTGTTCCTGTAGTATTCATTCATGTAGGTGTTGATTCTACACTCGCTGCAACTAGCACATATACATTCCAGACAAAGACATGTCCATGTCTGGTTGACTATGAATCAACATCCGGCACATTTGAATTAGTCCATAAGCTTGGTCAGTATGAAGTAATTGCTCTGGCTATAAGAGGCTTTGCGTATGCAAGTAGCAGAGCAGTTTCTCATTTCAATAAGACACGCATCAATGATGAAAGACTCATGACTATGGAAAAGGTTGTTAATCTATTAGCTGAGCATTTCAATATTCAGATACCTGATTCGAATAGCTCCAATAATAAATTTAGAGCAGTTTCACCATTTGAATCATTCGTATCTAATACACCTCAGCAGCCACCAGTTATAGAGAATGGTGGAGATTTGGGAACCCTTCTTGGAATTCCTAATACATAAACCCATTATAATATGGGTGCTTTTCGGCACCCATATTTTTTTGGAGATGTAACTATGAATTTATTTGATAGTATAAAAGACGCTAATCGAGATGAGATAATAGCAATCCCATTCTATGGATGGATCAAAAATCCTGTAGAGAGTATGATACGTTATCTCATGTCTACAGGTAAATTTAGCAAATGGCTATCTAAATATCCTGATCTAAATTTGTTTCCTATAACTGACCAGAATAGATTATTTAGTTTATCATCTCAATATACAATAAATTCGTTTAGACGATTATTGATTGAATCGGGTAAAAGAAATGGTATAAATGAAAATCAAGCAGATGCCGACTTTAATGAAATGCTAATGAATGCAGATCCACGAAGATGTGTAGCCACACTAATGGAACTCGTAGTGGCTAAATTATTAAATGAGCCATTTGTTAAATACATTTATATCTATGAGCCCGTGATGAGTGATGCGATAAAGAGATATCTGGCTGACATATATACGGAAAATACCGAGAGAATAATTTTACTTGAGTCAAACATCAAAGCGATAATAGAATCAAGTAAACCTAAATTCACTACGATATATGTAGAAGATACAGATCAATTCATGGATGTGTTACAATCATATACTAAAGAAGAACGTGAAAAGTATATGACGACTACATATTATATACTGCCTGCAAAATCAAGTTTAACTGATAAGGCTAAACAATTATCTGCATCTATGGGAGTATTACCTACAGGTGAAGATCCATATAGATATCAGGGCTTTATTAAAGGTACATTAGCTGAAACAAAATCTACAGCAGATTTTATGCAGCTTAAATACATTGGGTATAATGAACCAAAAAATAGTAAAACGGAGGAAAAGAAATAATGGTAAGCCAAGATTTTATAAATGATATAAAGATAGGTACCAATGTTATAGACGGAAAAGAATACAAAGATACATTACAGGCAGTAGCTGAGATTACATGTGAGATTGTAATGAAGACTCTTGGTCCATATGCATCTACTACTGTTATCGATGATGGCTCTTCTACTTATTCTACTAAGGATGGCTGGAGCGTTGTCAATAGAATAAGATTTAGTGATGCAATAGAGAATATTCTTTTTGGTTTTATAAAAGATATATCATTCTCTCTGAATAGTAAAGTTGGTGATGGTACTACTACAGCTATAGTAGCAGCTAATACTTTCATCAAGAAATTCAGATCTTGGATAGAAAATGCAAGGAATGATAGTGATTCAGACTTCCATAATTTGAGACAAGCAGATCTTCTTAAGGCTATAGAAGAAACTGCAGACTCTATTATAAATGAACTCAAGTCTGATTCAAGAGTAAGGTATATAGAAAATCCTGAAGATGTATACAAGATTGCATATATATCTACTAATGGTAATGCGCAGATATCTAAAATGATATCTGATATTTATAGAGAAACATCTAATCCTAATATTCATGTAACTCTTAATACAGGTGGAGAAACCAGAGCAGAAATAGAGAATGGGTATAAGATAGATGCTAAGCTTCTTAATGCTGCTTGTCACTTCAATACAAGTGAAGAAACATGCGAATTTAATGATGAATGCAAAGTTGTAATATTCGATCATAATGTTACATACACTAAGCACTATAAGCTGATACAGTCATTAATTAATTCTATATGCAATCAGCAGAAGCCTCAGGCACTTGTTATAATTGCACCTTACTATGATGAAATATTTGCATCTGTTATGAGTGCAACTATTCGTAAGATAACTAATAATGGACAAATTAGTCCTGTTATGTTGGTACAAGTACCTTATAGTACTACTAATCAGAAATGCTACATCAATGACTTTGCTGTATTGTGTGAAACTCAGATATTTGATTCATCTAAATTAGAGATGTACACACAGATGAATAAAGCACTTAGCGGTGAAGTTGAAGAAGATGAAGAAGCTCAGTCAATATTCAAGTCATTAATGGAAGCTAATGAATTCAAGACACCTGAAGATATACTGGATTGCTCTATAGGTAAAGCAAGAAAGCTTACTGTAGGTAAGAACTTTGTTTTATTGGAGAAATTCAGAAAAGATACTACTATGTATAAGAATACATATGACTTCATTAATAAAGAATATGAAGCAGCTAAAGCAAAGGCTGATGCAAATCAGAATAGAATTAGTCTTTCATATTCTGAAGCACATATGCGTCTTATAAAATTCTCTGGTCAGACAGGCACAATATTTGTTGGTGGAGACAGTGAGCTCTCATGCAAATGCCTTAAAGATGCAGTAGACGATGCAGTACTTGCATGCAGATCTGCATATGAACATGGCTATATAAGAGGGCTCAATCTTGAGACATTATCTGCTATAACAAAGCTTAGTAATGAGCTTGCAGTAACAGATACACAGAGTAAACTCAAGAAAGAATGCCTTAGCATGTTCTTTGATGTATTCGAGGAATTAGCTATCAACGTAATGTATAACAAATATGCTGATGACGATATTAGCAGAGAAGATTTCGCAAATGCCCCTGTATGGAATAACAAGTGGGTAGGCGGAGATTCAAATAAGCTTTATCTTAATGATAAAGATATCAATACTCCTAAGCTTATTCTGTATGCATGCATTGAGAATAATTATGAGTATAATATAGTTACTGAGCAATTTGCTCCTGCAGGTTTCTCTGTAGTAAACTCTGTATCTACTGATATAGAAGTTATAAAAGCTACTACCAGTATTCTTTCTCTGCTCCTATCATCTAATCAGCTTATATCTATCAATAGGCAATTTGATAGAGATAAGAGCATAGAAGAAGCAGAGAAGCGTGAGAGACAGCGCTATGCAAATATTGCTGATGGCATCATGTCTTCTGTTAATAAGTATCTCCCAATAAAGATAAAACCTATGACATAAGATAGTACATTCCCATAAGCTCGATATTTTACACATAAGGAAGTGGTATATATGGGTATAATTCGAGACTTATGGGAATTCCGTTTATCTAGTATTGAGAAAGAGCCCAACAAACTTATTTATTTGGAAGATTGGTTTAAATTGAATCCCCAATATAAACCAACGAATGGTACTAAAGATGATAAAGATAAGCCCAAGTCAATGAAGTTCGATAATGAGTAAATACACTCATTATCGAACTTTCTCTGGGGACAACTTATTAATTATTTTTTATGGAAATCCACGGAGGTGGGAGATCAATGATTAATAAGATTAATAATAAGACAGGTGAAGATTTGCTTGCTAGTATAGCTAATTCGATGGCTAAACTTCCAAATATATCTTATCTTGCATCTGTTGTACAAAATATAAAAGATGTCGCTATAACAATGGTTGGTGCTACTGCAACTCAACCCGGTGTAGGTGGTTTCGTTCCAACCCCGCCTGCATTAAATCAAACAGGTGGCTCATATGGATTTCTAGGATCAGATGGAGAATGGCATACACAAGTTAGTGCAACTTTACAACAGTCTAATTTCAACAGAACTAAAACTTCTGCAGCTACAACTGAGAATAAAGTATACTTACTTGGAGCTGCTAATGATTTACCATTAAGCCAAGATCCTACAAGTATCAATATAAGCACAGTACAGAATGCATCTGAATTATATGCAACTTCATATGTTGGTAAACCTCTTACAGTAAATGGCATATTGAATTCATTACAAGATGATGATATTGGTAACTATTATGCATATAATGGTTCTATGACAGGCGAATATATGCCATTGTATAATGGATCTCAATATGTAAACAGACTTGTATTCTCTAATAGTGTAATCAATACATATACTGAGAAGAGATGTACTAATGAATTTCTCTTAGGTAAACATGTAGCTATAGTATCAAACTCAACCGAAATTAATTCTAGTACTGCACCTAGAGCTGCAATAGTTTTAGGTAATCTCCAGTTTAATGCATCTGCTGCATATAAGCCATTTTTAATAAAAGCATATGGCAATAGCATGAAAATAATGCATGCTACTGAAACCGGTCATTATATTGGCTCTACATATGATACCACAATAGATCCTAATTCTACTATGTCTAAATGGATATTCAGTTCAATGAATAGATTTAGATTTAATAACTTCTTAGAAGTAGTTGGTAAGAATGCTGGAGATAATGTACAGAATATAGCTACTAGTGGATTTAATTTAGATAGCTATTGCACATTTGCAGATGGAACTGTTAAAGGATCATTTACAAGTGCTAATGAAATAAAATTCTTATCAAACTTCCTCTATAATAATAGAAGATATTTGAACGAATTTGGATTGTATTCTGGTGAAGGCGGTAATGATGGATACTTATTCAGAACAGCAAATATCAATAATGGTATAACTATTGCTAAGTATGAAGTTCCTAATATTGCAGTACCTGATTATTCATCTACATATAGTAAAATCAAATTAGCTGCATTCCTGAAACTGGATAGAGATTTATATATCTCTACCAATACAGATATCAATGGTGTTTTATCAATTAAGTCAATCACCGCTGATGTTAGTGATGTTGAATATCGTCAATGGGCAAGTGATAACTTCTCTACGCATGGAAACTTTATGCATAATTCTGGACAGACTGTTGACATTAAATCACCAACGATTGATTTTATCGGTCCTTATAATGGATTTGATACATACTCATATCCGATACCAGCTGAAAGATCTCGTAACGGTGATGCTAAATTCTTTATTAGGGTAAATAATTTGGATTCGTCTAGTAGTTCTGCATTACCTGCACAATGTCAGACATTTTCTATTTGTAGTTATAACACATCTTTCTCTGAAGCTACAAATGAAATATTTAAGATATATCGTGCTAATTCAACCTCTGCTGCACAGATAGCTGAGAGAACTGTTATAATCATAAATGCAGAGAATACCAATTTCAATAATAAAGAAGTTAGTGGTGTTAATAAATTAACATCTACAAATATCTTATCTAATAGCATAACAAAATCAAGTGCAGCTGCAACTTTAGTAGTACGCCCAACAACTATAGCGGCAGATGCTTCTACCCAAACAGTTGCTAAATTTAATAATAAGAAACCTTTATATGCAGCTAGTGATACAACTGTTGTATCTCAAAGTGGTAACGTATGTGCATCAGGCACATTATCAGATCTTCCTGTTGATGAGACAACAGATGATGGTGTTTACTGGTATAGACCTATTATCGTTACAAAGAGTTCATCTTTAAATGATAAGGTTAGAAATGCTAAGAATGGATATATCTGGGCATATACTGGATAACGTAATAAATGTCTATTGAAGTATTTAACTTCAATAGACATTATTTTTATACTGATATGTATTTGTATTTACGTTGTAACTGATCTGTTGCAGTTCCAGTTCTATTATTGATCTCGAATGTTAAAGAATCAATATCTTTAGGAATAGGATAGTCATCTATGATATTTCCTTCTGCATCTTGTGCATAAATAGTCTTATCACCATTATCTCTTTCTTCCAATACTAATTCTACACCACGATTTTCATACTTGATGAATTTATCTCCTTCGGTCTCTTCATCATTATAATTGAAATTTTGATTATAAATCATACTTCCATATTCATCGCTATCTTCAGGAGCTTCATCGTAACGTATTGCACCACTAGATCCTTCTCTTCCATCTACACTATTAAGAAGTGCATCATGACCTATACCGAATATATTTTGTAATATACTACCAGATGCCATAGCCGGATCCATTGTATCAGCTGTATTCTTATTAAGCTTGCTCTTTATGTCAAACTTATTCTTTTCTATTGCAGACATTTCTTTTATAATGCTAAGAGTAGTATTATGCAATGCTGCTTTTGTTTCTATCAGTTCATTCATTCGCTGATAGTTCCTACCATTAGTTAATCGTCTTATCTGACTTATGTCCTTTTCAACTTCTTCTGTATCTTTATTTACCGCAATTAATAAATCTTTCAATTTATTCTTTTGTGGTTCGAATGCTTTATCGACTTCAGATACAGTTCCGTCGTCTTCGTGTAATAATGCATACTTTCTACCAAGACCTATCAGATTAGATTTGAATCCACGATTTTCATCGTTCATATCTATGCTGTCAAATATATCATCTACGTCGTCGGCATATTCTTTGAGTACATCATTAGCTTTGGGATCATTTAATATCTTTTCGATACTTACTCGATCATCATCGCGATTACGTGATATATCAATGTCACGCTTTGGTGTATAAGTTGGCTTATCATCAGATAATGTAGACGAAAATGGATTATGAATACTTGATAAAGTTTTGAGATTATTTAATGTATTGCTCATCTTCTAGCCTCCAAAATCTATCGAATTTAAGGAAATGTCCATAGATTTATAAAATATCGAGTAAAAAACTTAAATATAACTTTAAGCTTATTTGCATATTATATGCCTATAAGGAGGAAATAAAGCTTATGAAAGTTTTAAAATCATATAAAGAAGGCATGAATATAGTGCCTCTTAAAGTAGTATATAGTACCGAATATAATAAGAAAGACATAATGGCAATCGTATATAAAGACGTAGATACAGGCAAGAAGTATGTAGAAAACATAGAAGAACCTGTATACGAAATGTATATCATTAAAGAGCAATATAGAAATAATCCAGATCTCAATGCTAAGTTTTCTAGTGCATATATGCACGATGCAGTTGAAAAAGATTTGTGTGATGTAATCGTATGTAAATGGGCATCCAGAGCATATGTTGCAGCCAAGATACTTGGGATTGATTATAAAGATGTGGCTTATTCTCCATATGTGTTTAATTATGATATCAATATAAGTAACTGGTATTTTAGTCAGATATTAAAAGAGTATCCATATAATAAACCAGTTGCAATAAAGTCTGGATATATAGATATAGAGACAGATATCTCTCGTACAACCATAATGGGAGAATCTCCAATAGTGTGTATTACATATATATCCGAGACTACGAATACTGTATATAACTTGGCAGTTAAAAGTGACAAGTATGCTAAGAACGATTATTATGTAGAGCATATGAATGAATTCATCAAAGATTGTAAAGAATCTTTTGCTATGTATAATAAATACATAGATGGCGAATGGAATTACGAATGCTTAGTATATGATACTGAGATTGAAATGATGAAAGCAATATGGGAATTGATTCATGCTATAGACGATGACTTCTTAGGAGCTTGGAACGCTCCTTTCGACTTCGTGTCTATGGTAGAAAGAACTGAGAAACTTGGGTTGGATAAATATAAAACCATATGCGATCCAAGATTTAAGTTTAAGAAAATAAATATAGAAGTAGATAATGCAATTAAGGTTACTAAGAGACGTCATACATTTGATGTATCCATAATTCCTGTACTTGCTTGCTTTATGTCAATGTATGGTAATACTCATTCGGCTGATAATGTAATACCATCATTTAAACTTAATGCTATAGCAGATAAAGAATTACATGATAAGAAAGTCGAATATAAAGATATTTATAAGAATATCACAGACTTCCTGTATAATGACTTCTATACATTCAATAAATATAATATCAAAGACGTATTTCTTATGGTTGGTATCAATCATGAGAGTCATGAAGTAGACGATACATTTTCCAGAACTCAGTCTTATGGAATTCAATTCCCAGATGTATTTTCATCTAATCATATGATGCAATCAGTTCTCATGAATGAATTCAGTGATATGGGTTTAGTATTTGGCATAAACAGAAATAAAAACAATATAGCATCGGAATTAATCATGGTAACTGACGATGATGATGACGAGTATGATGCTGATGCTAGACGTGTTGTGCTTGAGTCACAGGAAGTATTCGACGAGAATGGCGAAAAGAAAAAATTCGTAGGTGCATTGGTTCAGAACCCCAAAAGAATGCAGAATACAGGATATAAGATAAATGGAGTTCCTGCAAAATATGTCCATACATGGTGTATGGATGAAGATATAGAATCCGAGTATCCTACAGCAATGATTGTATTCAATATGTCTAATAAGACTATGGTTGGTAAAGTAATCCTTACTAATGATAATGATATAGATTTACCTATCTATAGACCATATGAGTTTATAGATAATGAAGCTGCAGATTATTACTGTAATAAAGTTGCAGTTATATGCGAAACTGTAGCTCAAGGTGATTATATCATTGCAGGTAATATAGGATTAAAATTACCAAATGCAACTCAAGTATTAGAATTATTAAGGAGCAAATGATATGAGCTATATTCCATTACCAAAAGATCTCAAGTTAGCAAATCTGAAAGAGATAGCTGCGATGGTATCGCACATTTTAATTAACGACGGATTTGTAGATTGGGCAGGTGTGATTATAGGAGAATCAAAATCCGATGCTTATCTGCCAAAGTTTTACATTAAGGATACTGCGTTTATAAATTATTTTCGTAATACACTTATAGACTTTGACTTATTATATGAATTCTGTAAAATGGCATCAGCCAAAAACACTCAATGTGAATTAGATGATAGTGGTAACATTATCAAATTAATATATAATAATAACATAGAGTATATGGATTTAAGAATCAATAGAGTTCATATTGAGACAGATGACCCTATTACATTTGACAAATATGACAACGAACATATATTCAAAGCTACAGCCGTAAGAGATCTCGACTTAAATGATTTTATATATGCTATGACAAATGACTATGTATACAGGTGGAACAAATATATTATCACTAAGGAAGCAGTCCCTAAGCCTAAGAAACTTATAGCTGGTCAGTTCACTATTAGTGATATAGTTTCTCCGTATATATACTACACAACGGTGCTGAATTATGATTTAATGGATATCAAAATAGCTAGTGTATGTTTTGATTTAGATGCAGAGTGAATAAATAGATCTATCATGATATCATGATAGATCTATATTTTTTTTGATTATTCGACAGGGTTTTCCCCTTCTTCATTAGTTATCTTAGCTTTCTCCATCTTTATATTGTCTGCAGTCTCTTCCAGAGCTACCCAGTCAATAAATGGAGCATTTGTCTTTACTATATTATATTTTACTTCTTGTATGAAATCTTTATTCTCATCTGTGGTTTCACCATATCTGAGAGTTGTAAATTGCTCAGCAAATCTAGCAGAACCTTCAAGGATTTCATTAGAGTTGGATACAGATAATGCTCTAGGTCTAGGAAGCTTTACTTCAACTGTATTAGATGCGAGTGTCTTTAACTTGTCATCTATATCAAGATTTTCAATTATTCTCTTATATAATGCAGTCAAAGGTTCCTCGTAGTCAGATTGAAGTCCAGCAACTATTCCGGCAAAACCGACGTGAGCTGTAGTAAATGCTCTAGAGAAATCAGCTTGATTAGATTGCTCTACAAGAAGAGGTGGTACACCAGATGCTATGAGAGCTTGATTCTCTAATTCTTTCTCATAATCTGTAGACATATCAACTTGTTGACCTTCCATACGCTCAAACTCAACAAGTTTATTGCCAGATCTTGATACAGGCATTAAGATATTACCATCTGCTGCATACTTATGGAACATGAGAGAAGAGTCACCTATAATATCACCAAATGTTATATTAGACTCTTGGAGATTTCTTAATACTCTCTGTGCTTGGTTTCTACCGGATACATCTGCTGTACCTTTTCTAACATAAGCGATAGTCTTATCAGCAGATCTATTTATGTAGTTTAATACTTTCCTTATTCTTATAGATGTAAGAAGTTTAGCTGGCCATAAAGATTGCTTGAGTACAGAAGTGCCATCACCCTTAGCATCTTCATTTATTTTAAACTCAAATACATCATCCTTAGGAATAAACTGTATTCTGTACTGTGTATTTACTACACCATTAGCCATTATACAGTCGGCTATGAGTTTCTTAAATACAACATGATCGGATACGAACTTAGCACTAAACTGTTTAGCTACTTTAGATCCGAGCATACTAGCTATTCTCTCTATTGTAGATTGTTTATTAATGTTAGTCCATTCTGCATTAGAGAATGTGATATTAGCTTTAGTCTTATTGATCTTCTTGCTATCTACATAGAAGTATCCGACCGTTTCGTCTAATATCTTTATCTTAATCATATTCTTAGAGTCTATGAATTTAAGATATGTGCCAGTTACATTGAATTTATTCTTATGCTTCTTATCTGTAGAAGATAATTTATTATTAGTCTTAGTCTCTCTTGAGAAAGTACCATCAGCAGCACCTATCTTATCAGCTTCAGTTGCAGGTGTACATTTCTCAAATGTCATCTTAAGATCTTCTGTAATACCTAAGTTGTGAGCTAAATCGGGCATTTCTTCTAATACATTAAATGGTATTTCACTATCTACACATTCTACTGTAGCTATATTCTTACCAAAGTTTTTAAGCGCATCTGATTTATAGAATAAGTCATTTGAATCTAGTACATTAGATGATTTTATCTCATCAACTATTTCTTTTATTTCAGTAGACTCTAATGCACAAGTTAGATTATTGTCAGATGACATTAATTCATCAAATGATACAGATTCCATTGCATTAGTACCAAATCCATATCTCTCAGAATGATCTATTTGTGTAGAATTAGCACCATTCTTCTTTTTCTTCTCTAATGTCTTTGCATAATCAGTAAACAGCTTTTGATATGATGGCGCATATACATAGTAGGTTCCAGTTACAAGTGATTCGCCTATAACAGAATTCTTTAACTTGTATAAGAGTTTATTATCTTTCTCAAATACTTTTATAGCAGCCATTATCTGAGCCTGTTCCTCTTGAGATAATGCAGTACCGAATGATATATTTCTCTTCACAGATCCGGATAAGTCATCACTGGATACTATATGAGTCTTATATATATTCAAAGCTTGTCCCAATGAAGGAATGAATTTAGCTATAAACATTAGGTCTTGTGCTTCTATAAACTTATTCTTATATCTTTCATTGTAATATTGATATATATTACCTGAGTTCTTAGTGAGATATTCTCCAAGGTCACTACTATCTTCAATACTAACCGTCTTATTAAACTTCTTGGATTCATCATTCATAGCTCTATTAAACTCTATGATATCTCCATTAGAAACACCATGCGCTAATTCGAGCTCTCTATTTATTATAGATTTATATTCTTCAGTCTTACTAGATAAATTCTGATTGGATACTAGGTCATTATCTAATTTAATTAGTAGCTTATTGACTACTACATCCATAGGCTTCGGTTTATTATTACGAGGCATGTGTTATCATCCTCCCATTATTTATTTAAAGATTATCCCATTGTCACGGTTTTTACGCGAAAAATACACCTGTGTTGCCACAGGTGTATGAAAAATAGTATGTCGTATCAGCTCTCGAATTCGAAACGAACTCCAGCAGGTGTAGTGTTGGTGCTACCTGAAGAATATGTAGCATCTGCTGTAGATGTTTCTTTATCAAGCTCAAGGTTATAGTTAAGATCATTCTCGTCATCGATAGTAGAATGCTGATAGCCATGCATCTTCCAAAGAGGATCGAAGTTGAGGTAGTTGTACTCAAGCTGGTCTTTGATGAGATAGTGTATAGCAAGGTCATTGATATACCTAGACTCATACTTCATAACAGCAAAGTCAACTGTCATTTCAACAGGAGATCTATCACCACTAGAATAGTTGAGATGATCTTTCTTTACGCTCTTGGGGAATGCGTGAGCAAACATACAAGCGTACTCAATATAGTGCGCAGTGGGATCCAGATCATAGTATACGAACTCAGCAGTATGGTTCTTTTCACCATAAGGAACCCAGATTTTACCTGCGTCATTATTATAGTCATTATTATAGTTACCCATTGCTGTATATCTGGGCGTCGCGTTTGTATCGTTTGTGCCATTGGAATTCCTAGAGTATATTGTATTCTGAGGAGTCTCAACTACACCATGATAGTGAGCAACACCTGAACGAGGGTCTCTAACACCAGTTACCCATAATTCAAGGAACTCACGAACAGGGGAACCAGTTTGCTCATAGATACCGATCTGTATCTGATCTGTATCATCGGTTACAGAGCTGATGACCTCATAGTTTTGGTTAGCCCAACCACCAGAGATCTGCTCAGAGTTAACCGACATATCGTTTATACCAGAGATAGACTTATAGCCTGTCTCAATGTAAGACTTGAAGTTGTCAGTTTCCTGGGGGAATGCTATCTGCATGAAGTAAGGTTCTTTATGCATAAACATTCTGGTTATACCGGGTATATACGGGGTAAGCTGATCAAGATTCTGATCAGTAACGTCTATGCCAGATATGAAATATGAAAGCCTTCTATAGTCTTTCGTATTCTTTTTCATATAGCTCTTAGGAGTACCGGCTTCAGAAGCATGTTCAACTGAAGATTGCATAGAATTACCAAGTCCAGCCATAATTAGTTCCTCCTTTCATATTAGTCTATATTTCTGTTAACATCAATGTCAACCATAACAATCTTAACAAGATTCTTATGAACTACAGAGATGTACAGATGGAGAATGCCGTATTCAGCTTCTTCAGAAGTTCTAGTGAAGTTTGCAGATATTGACTTAACCTGTGCAGCCGCATATTTGGGAAGTACAGAGTTAGACAGTATCGTGTTGAACCTCTTAAGATCGCTCATCTCGTTAAACTGATATGCAAAGTTCTCGCATACATGCTCAACATCTTTCTTGATATCAAGTACGATATGAACATTGTTGATCTCAGTGAGATTAGACAGAGTAAATGCATCACCGAGTACAGGATATCTGGTAGACTGAGTAGCACGAATTACATCGCCTCTGGAATTAACCTGAGCGTAGTTAACATGCTCTTCAATGAGTCTATCCATATGCATAGAGTCGAGACCCTCATCCATAAGCGGAAATACCGACCTAGGAAGATAAGAATCGATTACAGCATACAGAGATCCAGCATAAGGAATATGCTTACCTGCATTTTCTCTCCAGTGCTGAACGAGATGTCTAGCTAAGTTATAAGTAGAAGTAACTTCTACTATCTTGTAGTTGTAGGGATCTTTGATTCTACCATAGTAAGCATCAATAGAGAAGTACCAGTACTTCTTATAGTCGTTACCATTAGTAGCTTCATCGAATGCCTGAACCCATGTATATGCGTCAACCTTAGATACAAGAGTCTCACTTGTACCAGCATCAAGATATACTACAAATTCCTCACTACGATGGTTATTTGCCCAGTTGCAAATAGCTATCTTAGTTTCATAAGAATAGTTAGCATCTAAGAAGAAGTCTATCTCAGTCTTGTTCTTAGAGAGTATATCAGGATAAGGATAATCAGCAGTTACAGTATCAGGTGTAGCAGATATACGATCATCTAAAGTAGGTATCTCTATAACAGAACCATGCTTAGAAACTACAGTATATCTATCTGCAGAATCGGCAGTCATAAGAGGATCAATAGGATTGCCGTCTACATCTTTAATCATAAGGTCAAGCAGGAAGTTGTTATTCTCATCGAAGTAAAGAGTAACATCCTTAACCTTTCTTGTCTTAGTGATGGTCTTAACAGTTGTATCTTCTACCCAACTATATGTAACAGGGTCACCCGCAACAGATACACACTTATAGTAAGTATTGTTAGTGTATATAGGAGCCTCAGTTGTGGTAGAACCGGTATAATGAACAGTGATACCAAGATTGCTAGCAGAAGCGGTTGCCATTGTGGTAACATCTTCAATTCTCTTGTTATCAGCAGTAACTACTTCAGGAACACCATTGAACACAATAGTGTTGATGTAGCTATAATATGCGGATCTAACAACGGATTCACCCTGGAAGATCCTTGTATATGCAGCATCAGAAGCAGCCTTTATCTGTTCAGCGCTAGTAGCTTTACCACCATTGTCAATCATTGCAAAAGCACCATCGTTACCGCTCTCAAGAGAAGTACCGATAATGGAGCTAAAGCTGAAGTAAGTAGCATCCTGTGTTCCTTCTTCTGCAGCAGAAACAGCATATGTAGGATAGTAGCCATGACCATAAGCCTTAAGCTGTTCGTATGTTGTTACGCCTTCAGGAAGAGGATCAGGTAAATTATCAGGAGCTATAGCTGTATTACAAATGATGTAACCAGTCATAGTCTTGTCAGTGGTAACAACTCTGGAAGCTACCTTCCTCTTATCATGACCAAGAAGAGGATCGAACTCATCATAAGAGATATAACCGGGATTTACTCTCTGGTTAAACTCATTATAAAGAAGCTTGATTGCATCTTCATTGAAGTCTACTCTAAGAACAGAAGAAGCATTACCGTCATTGTCATCATCATTAACAACGTTAGGAATGTACTTAGATACATTTCTTACAATACCGTTAGAAGAAACGGTAACAGCAAACTTCTCTATTAAGCTAGAACCCTCATAGATCTGGAACCAATAATTCTTGAAGTTATTGGACTTATCTCTATTAGGATCGGAAGTAATAGAAAAGCTGATTGAGTTACCATAGTGGCCCTTACCAAGAGCTGCTATAGACATAACTCTAACTTCTTTCCAGTCATCAAGACCGCCTGCAGCCTGAGTAGGAACTGTAGGAATTACTCTATAAGGGACAACTTCACCGTCAACTGTAACAGTTGCAGGAGCGAGAGAATAAGTTTCAGTTTCACCAGTGCCATCAACAATCTTGTTGATAAGATTGTTTGCATACTTTTCGTCTGCAACAAGATCAGCAACATTCTTGATAGTATCATCAGTCTTAGCAACGAAGTATACATCAATCTCGCCAGGTACTATTGCACCAGCTTTATATGTAACACCGTCAGGACCAACATGATCGTCTGCAGGAGAAATATAATAATCTCTAACTCTATATCTAGCAAAAATATGAAGGTTTGCTACTACTGCATCATCTGCAGTGGCACGCAAACAATACATAGTGACATTGTTAGATAAAGCCATTGTACGTGCATTCAGTAAAGGCTGCCCGTATTGCGCTACAGAACCATTGCCATAAAGATCATCAAACTGCTCGATACCGGTTACTTTACGAATACCATCAGGACCCTTGGGAGACCTAAATACGCATAAAGTTTTACCGTACTCGGTACCAGTTTGTATATATCTACGCAATGTATTGTCATTTATGTTAACTTCCACGTGCGGATACTGATGCGCGGGAAGATTAACCGACGTTATGGTTGCAATAGGCATACGCTTTTTCCTCCTTTATATAAATTATATTAATCTTTTGATTATAATAATCATTAATTAAATGTTACTTTTTAGAGATATAGCACTTTCTCTATAGGAGAGGCTTCCTGATCTAATCCACGTCTTGTAATGTTAACTGCATTACCTAACATTCGACCCATATGCTCAAATGTTTGATTAGCAAATACAGACGAAGATGCAACAGAACCTCTTATGTTTGTAGTATAGTAATCATTGCTCTTCATATCTTTACCATACTCAAATCTAAACTGTTGGTCTATATTAGATCTCCTCTTATACAGAGATGCTATAATGTATTGCATTACTACATACATTACTCTAGGATCAAAGTCATTGATTTCGACATTTTTTACCCATGCTGTATATACATCCTCATATTTTACAGTAGGCGGGATTTTACCTTTATTAATTAAATCAAGAAATTTAGTACAGTTATCTATATCTTTCTTGATCTTCGCATCCATCATGATATCTCCACGGTTATACTCTAATACTCTATACTTCTCAGGAGTATCCTCATTATTGAGATTGAGAGTTGTATCATATGTATTAGACGGATATGTCTCTATCATATTAGGATACATAAATGTTTTTAATGGAGATGATTCTATAGTCTTAGATGCATCATCACCATTAGCATATCTGATATTAAATATACCAACTAATTTAAATCCATCACCAAAAGAAGAAGCAACGGCAGAGTGTACTATATCTATAGAGACTCTATCATCATCAAATAGATCTTTAGGTATATAAGCTCTTAATAGATCAACATTGACTATGATTTTACCATCTTTCTTTATAAATTCGTTAGCCATAACGATATTCACTTCCATTCATATGAAATAATATCCATATAACCCTATATAGAGGGTAATATGGATATTATTTTGTGTAAATATATTGTTTTATCTTAGTATGACCATCTCTACTGGTAAATTCTTTACGCAGTGAGAATCCAAACTTAATAGCTAATGCAATAGATGATTTATTTGTATCTACCACATTCCAGTATATAGTTTGATATTTTTTGTCTCTCTTAACTATAGCAAGTATATGTGACAATATTTTCTTAGCAATTCCACGATGTCTATATTCAGGATGTACTCCAAAATCTAATTCGCATTCAGATGTATACTTTTTAGTATCCGTATCATATGCTCTCATTACACATGCATATGCAACAGGAGTATTATCTATTAACATAGTTACTATAATACCAAAATCGTCATGTATAAATTTAGTAGCAAAATCTCCTTCAGGATTATATAGATAATCATTTGAATTTGATTTAAAGCTACCTGCATTTACATAGTATCTATCTTGTTTATTAAATGATGAATAGACTTCATTTACTGAAGCTATATCATTATATACATATTGTATATTCATTGATTTATCCCCAATTTGGCATCTATTTCATCTTTATATTGTGGATATTTTGCTATTACGTCTTCATATTTGAGTTTATGCATTTTAATACGCATAACGAGATAATCTACCATAATTATACACCTTCTTCACCATTCATAAGAATAAAGTCAAGTACTTCTTCTATAGCAGTAATTCTGTCTGTTATAGTGAATTCATCGCCGACAGTGTAAGTTAAATAATAATCTATATTATTTGCTATTTCTTGCTCAGATATTTCTCCGGTAGGAATATTGAAATTATTCTCTTCATAGTAATATACGTCATACCGGTCTCCTGTTTCTTCATCTGTAACAGTTTCAGTAGATGTATGCTTACGCACATATATGATAGTAGTATCGCCTGCTATTGTATAATCATATGAAGGCAATAATGTATTTGATTGTGTTATATACATAGATATCACTTCCATTTATATTTTATAAGGTTTTTCTTATGATTTCATATATATTTTCAGAAAGGTGGTTTTTAGAAAACTCTACCCCCTCTCCCTCTGCGCACGTGGTCGGTTAAGACCACGTGCGCATTCACCCTCTCCCCCTGTAAAGATGATTTAGGAAGCCCGAGCCGAGCACACGAAAGCCGCACGAGCGGCGAGGCTCCAGCCCGCGAACGAAAGGGTAGAGTTCGCATGAGAACAAAACGAGCCAGCGAAGCCGCCGGTGAGCAAGTAGCCAAACAACAGCACCTCATAAAGTCCACTCGTTTGGTCTCCACGATAGTAAACCGCGTCGCATAATCCCGTAGTTGCACTTCCACCATCACAGTCTATGGTATAACCACCATTATTTAAATCATAATGTATATCTTTACCATGTTTCCAAGTAACGCCTGCCGTAGTATGAGTGAGATATCCTATATCAGTATAATCACTTGATATTGTAGCTGTAGTTTTAGTAACTGCCTTTAAGTCATTTTGTATTAATACATGTGCATTTGTATTACTATCATAACTATACACTGCATTGCCACATACTTCAAGTGTACCTGAAAAAAGTTCTATGCCACTCATTACACTTGGGAATCTGCTATTAACAGCAAAATTACCAACTTCATAAGTACCGTCTTTGCCAAGTATATCAAGAGAATATCCGGTTTTATATATAGAAGTTTGTACACTACAAGTTGTATCTACTGTAACATTGCTATCTATGTATACAAGACTATATGTAGTCTCACCACTAGCACTATATCCTATAACATTACTATTGCCATCATATGCATATAGCGTATAAGTAGAGCCAGTAATATCCAATACAAGATTTATGTCAACATCGCTAGTTTCAGATGTATTAGGATCTGTATATGTAAATTGTATACTAATATTATTATCATCTAAATCTACTGCATTACCAGTATTAGATATCTTCTTGCACAATATATCAAAATCTGTACTACTAGATATACTATAATCTGTATTAGATATGGTAAATCCAGTCTTTACATTCTTAAATAATACGATATCATTAGATTTATTTGTAATAGTTGCATTGGAAGCTATATTCATGGATCTTTGATATTGTCTATCAGACTCTGGATTACCTATATCGATTCTAGTATCTACATATAATTTATTTGCATCTGTAGTTGTAAGCACTACATAATTCTTATTAGTAGTGGCAGTCTGTATATACAGTCTATTATAATAATAAGAAATTAATCCATTCAAATTATTTGCAAAGTTTGTATGGCCGTATTTCATCATGAATATACGCTGTATCATAGCAGCCTGACCCATTGTTATAGATGTCATGTTTTCATTTCTAGCATGATACTTATCTACACATGTATTATACGAGGGACCGGTTACTGTGGTAAATGCTTGATGCACCCACGGATATTCACCAGCACTACTATAAGGAGCGCCATCTATCCATACAGATGGGAATTTAGTTATTGTATAAAATCCCTGGTCTTTACCATTTATATCTTTGCATAAATTATTTAACGTAAATCCGTCTCTGGGAGTATCTGTCCACTCTATGCACAAATAGTCTGTTCCATTTACGGTTTCTTTATATACCCTCTCATATACTGAAGCGAATAAGCATACTACGTCTACTTTGCCATAGTAACTAAATCCGGGTTCACCAACTATTGCATCTATTACTATATTGCCATCATCGCCATAGTGTACATTAGCATCTATAGATCTAAATACATTTATATTGGCATAATCATCTCTGCCAGCTACAGTACGTGTAGAAGGTTCTACTACTAAACCTTCATTAGCACCATATTTAGTACCGGCGGGGACGATTACTCCAGCACTAGTGTAAGCGAATTTTACTCCATATATTTTTTCGTCTCTATTTGCTGCAAAATATAATTTCAGAAATTCAGATTTATTTTTAAATGGTAATTTATTTATTTTATTTAATTCTCTCTGTTTAGCTTTATCATTATAATATGATAATAAAGATGAATTAATTAGAGATTTATATTCATTTGCCATTATAAAACACCTCAATGAGAAATATATTTCAAGAAAGAGGTGGAGTGTTTATTTTCAGATTCAGAAAACTCTACCCCCTCTCCCTCTGCGCATGTGGGCTCAACCGCCCACATGCGCATTCACCCTCTCCCCCTGTAAAGATGATTTAGGAAGCCCGAGCCGAGCAAACGAAAGCCGCGCGAGCGGCGAAGTACCAGGCCGCGGTCGAAAGGGCAATGTTCGCAAGAGAACAAAACGGGCCAGCGGTGCCGCCGGTGCCCAAGGAGCCAAACAACAGCACCTCGTAGAAACCTGATTTCTGATCTCCAAGATAGTAAACACCATCACAGAACCCTGTAGTTGTAGATGCACCATCACAGTTATATAATAGACCACCTAATGCTAAGTTATAATGCACGTCTCTTACATACTTCCAACTAGTTCCACTCGTAGTATGACTATGATATCCTGTATCTGTGTATTCTGCTGTGATTGTATTCGTGGTTTTAGTGATTGCTCTTAAATCATTTTGTAATAAGATATGAACCATAGTGTTACTATCATAATTATAAACTGCATTACCACATACTTCGTTTGTGCCACACATCAGTTCTATGCCACTTATTACACTAGGATTCCTCAAACTTGTATTAAATGCTCCGTTAATATAAGAACCATCTTTACCAAGTATTCCGAGAGAATATCCTGTATTATAACACGCACTGGTCTGAACACTGCATGTTGTATCTGCAGTTATCGGTCTGTCAAAGTATACTGCAGTATAAGTAGTTTCTCCACTAGCACTATATCCTATTACATTATTACTGCCATCATATGCATATAGAGTATAAACTCCACCAGTTATGTCAAGTACTAAGTTTATATCTACTGTACTTTCTTCAGATGTATTGGGATCGGTATATATAAACTGCATTGTGTTATTATCGTCATCTAAATCTACAGCATCTCCAGTAGATGCTAGTTTCTTACATAAGATATCAAATTCAGATTCACTAGCTATGGTATAATTAGTATCGGATATAGTAAATCCAGCTTTTACATTTTTAAATAAAACTATATCATTAGTTTTACCGGTCACATACAAATTTTGGGCTACACTGAATTGTCTATACGATTGTCTAGCAGACGTCGGATCACCAACATCTATCTGTGTATCAGCATATAACTTATTGGCATCTGTAGTAGTAAGCACTACATAATTTTTATTTGTAACAGCAGTCTGTAAATACAGCAATACTTGATAATACGAGGATAGACCATTCAATTTCGTTTGATAGTTTGTATGGCCATATTTCATCATAAATATACGTTGTATCGTAGCTAACTGACCAATAGTCATAGCAGACATATTTTCATTTCTAGCATGATATCTGTCAACACAGTTGTTATATGACGGACCAGCTACTCCAGATATATGACCATTTACCCATGGATATCTACCAGCACTACTATAAGGAGCTCCATCTATCCATACAGATGGGAATTTAGTTATTGTATAAAATCCTTGATTTTTTCCATCTATTCCTTTACATAATATATTTAATGTAAACCCATCTCTGGGAGTATCAGTCCATTCTATACATAGCCACTCTACGCCAGATACCGTTTCAGTATATATTTTCTCATATACAGGAGCAAATAAGCATACTACGTCTACTTTACCATAATAGCTAAAACCATCTTCACCTTCTAAATAATCTATTACAATACTTCCATCTGATCCATAGTGTACATTAGCATCTATAGATCTAAATACATTTATATTGGCATAATCATCTCTACCGGCTACAGTTCTAGTAGATGGTTCTACAACTAGCCCATTATTAGCACCATACTTAACTCCACCACTAGCTTGGATTACGCCATTAGCATCTTTGGGGAATTTAACCCCATATATTTTTCCGTCTCTATTCATCAGAAACATTTTGGCTAATTGCTCTGATTTGTCTTTTATATATTGACTCTTTATTAAGTCATCTTCTCTATCTGACTTATTGGAATCGTATCTTTCCAATAAGTCAGTATTTATTAATTTACTATAGTCTGGCATAATTCATATACCTCACATTCTAATCATAAATTAATCTATTTTAATAGCCACTTTTGCATATGGAGATATATATGTAGTGTTAGAAATAATAAATGGCGTTAATAGACTAACTGAATTAGTACCGCAATCTATTGTATAAAAATTTCTAGCACATTTATTTCCTACAAATATAGGCATAAGCACATAATAATCAGAAACTCCATTATTAAGAGCTGATCTAGCTGTAACATCAGCAGTCGTATTAATTATTGTAGCGTGGTCATTGACAAATCTATGATATTCGCTCGATGTGCCTTGACTAGAAGAGCCCGTATACATACATTCGTATCCAATGAATTCATCTCCTGTGCCTGTAGTAATGTCGGATATGGCCACAATTCTATACTTAGTAAAATTCATATCATTACCAAACATGACCATGAATACATGACTACTTACGCAGAATCTGAACCATGTAGATACTATATAATTCGAATTATATGCAGATGCTGCAACCATTGTGAATTTATTAGCAAGTCCCTCACCGAAGCCTAATACATTAATATTACTATTGCCAACGGTGGCTTTATTTATTGAAATTAAAACTCCGCCTAAGTTATCTATAACAGCATGATTAGTACTATCAACTGTTATAAATTTATCCATCCCAGTCTGAGAGAAACAATTCTCCAGATTATCATAAGATAATAATACAGGATATGACCAAACACTAGATATTGTGCTTGCCATAATTATCACTCCTTTATAATTAAGCTTATACTGTAAGTCCAGATGCGGCTGCAAGCGCCTGCATTAATGCGGTGCCATTTGTATGGTAGAAATATCCATATTCTGCATCATATCTACCATGCTCTCTAGGATTATCTATTTCGTTGCCATTTTCATCGCATATAATAAATGGGAATTCCACAGTTAATGTAGGCAAATCACAATCAACCGTTACAGTATATTCGTCCGAATTAGGTTTAAACGCAATAAGATATAGATAGAATGTCCTTCCACTTATTGTGTATGTATATGTATTCCCGGGTTCTCCCTCTTCATAATTTTGGTTTAATGCATAATCCATTCCGCCACGGGAGTCATATAACGCACTTGTATCCATTAGTATAATATCAGCCCAGTAATAATTGTCATCATATATTGGTGCAAATGGATATGTTGGCTCATACTTACATGCTGACGATACCGCCCATCCACCTATGCAACCATGGTCTTCGACATTGTATACCAATATTTTACGGCTAACAGTTGGAGGTGCTGTTGATAAAGCTATTAATCCACGTACATCATTGGAGAATGTAACTTGTGCACAAATAGTATCGCCATAGCAATTTGCTGGTAAATTATACCAGCCGCCTTCTTCTCCATTGAATATATCGTATTCATATCCATCTCCCTCTTCTTCTGGGATATCATCACTGCCATCTGCAGTACTTCCGACATATATATTGGTATATGCAAGTCGTGGATCTGTACTAGAGAATTCGGCAATAACTGTATTTTTATTCATTAAATAATTGCTATAACAAGACCATCCTTCAACCGACTGTGTCATTACAGCAGGAGGCGCAGGCGTAGGATCATCAGGTATTACAATTGGATCAGGGTCTTCTACTGTAGGATAATCAATAGAAGATGATGATACAGGTGTATTAGCAGATGTACCGATAATATTCAACATAAATTGTGTTGTTGTATTTATAGCATTTCCGAATAATGGTTTTGCTGCTAGATATGTATTAACGATTGCTGTATAAGGCATACTATATCACCACCATTAATTTATCTTAATAGCAATATGTCTATTAAGAATGAAATAATTCTTATTTGCAAGTGTAATAGTTTCAAGATTGGGCATTACATCCATGCCACCGTCTATAATAAATAAATCTGTAGCTACACAGCCATTAACTACTAACGGATGCAATATATAATCTTCAGATTTACCAAAGTTGACATCCATCCAACGAGCTTTTGGATATGCATAATAATTGTTATATTCTACACCGCCGTCTCCATAATTGTATACAGTACTGCTAGTGGTTGTGTATATACCAGCAACAACTTCTCCTATTCTTTGATTTTGAAGGATTCCGCTGTTACTTGATCTACGTTTAGGCGCATAGCATAACATAATATATGCGGTACGATTATCCGCTGTAGCACACTTGTGATATACTACTATAGTGTATGTATAAGAGGCATTTACACCCGTATATGTTTCTTCGCCATAAGGTCTAAAACCAAATATCGATGTATTATTATATTTGGCATAATCTAAATTAAAATCTAAATGAGGCGTCGATGAACTTATATCAAGATACAATGCTTCAAAAGCATAGTTCGGACCAGCAAATGGTGCAACCATGACGTTGCCATAATCAATACCATATTTAGGTGACAACCACCAGTATTGGCGAGAATTTGCAGAGCCAAAATTATCCCATTTAAAGAAACTGGATATCCCGGGCATTATTGTATTTGCATAAAATATTTTACTATAAAAATTTGGCTTATCATTTGTATATAAACTATACATCTCACTACTATCAAAATGCATAGTTTTTTGCCAAAAAGTCATGTTCATATACCATCACTCCATTTTGATATATAATAAATTATGTTGATGTCCCCAGAATAAATAGAATACGGAGCTCTAATATGAACTCCGTATTCTATATTTTTATGCAAACATTGCATCTATATCGCTAGTAGATGCTAGTCCTATATCTGCTAATGCGACATATGTAGATGCCGCATCTGTTTTAGATAAATAAGTCGTGCCAGCATCTGTCTGTGATAGATACGTAGATGATGCATCCGTCTTAGAAAGATACGTACTACTAGCATCTGACTTAGACAAATAATCACTAGCTGCATCTGTTTTGGAAAGATATGTCGAAGTTGCATCGGACTTAGATAGATAATTCGTTGATGCATCTGTCTGTGTTAGATATGTAGATGCGGCATCAGTCTTAGCTAAATATGTTGAAGCTGCATCTGTTTTAGATAGATATGTACTAGGAATAGCATCAAGTGTACTATCTAATTCATCTACAGCTGCTTGTATATTTGTGGCAGTTAATTCACTCGTGGTATTGACATATGCTATATTAATCGCTCTATTACCAGAGCCACCATATTCAATACCCCTCTTAATTATTTTTCCCATATGCGTCACCTACTAATTACCATAACGGTTGGTTATAAGTATAACGTATGAAATGCCATAATATGTACTGCTTGGACATGGTTCGGAATTCTTTTGGACGTTGGATAGTGTAATGTACCCAAATGTGCTCCCTTGACCACTATAATACCCAGTCTTTGAAACTTCAACATAGTAATCAACGCTATTATTATTTATCATAAATGACTGATCATTATTAATTCGCGACTGGTCAAGTCTAATACTTGAAACATCTGCATTTTTCAAAACTAATAAATTCATACCGCCATTCCGATTTGTTGCGCCATTATTAAATGCTATTGTATCTCCATTGTTTGCAGTTATCTCTGTGTATTTGAACACCAAACCTTTTCCATTTCCTGTACCTGTAGAAGGATCATAACTCGGACTAGAAAAATATACGTTATCAGTTATTTCTAAGCCATTATGTGTAAGAAACATACTATTTTCGGACCAACCACCATCATCTCCGGGTAATGCCACGGCAATTATTTGATATTTGCCATACGCTTCAAATGTATATGACAACGTGCCCGTACTACCAGCATTTCGTGTTGATGAATGCGCCAATGATGGTATAGGCGAATAATCGGCGCCATTTACAAGATCACCACGAATATATCCTGTCGATGAACTTTGTATGGCAACTAGCCCTTTAGCGCGTTTCTGTTCTGTAGTAAGTGCTTCCCAGTCGTCAGCTGATATAAGTTCAACTGCGAATATAGAATTCACATAATCTGATAATTCCTCAAGCTGTCCACGTGCTTCTGTATCAGCTACGTCAACGCTTGATAATAGTTCTCCATTAGCTGATTTAATATCTATACCTTCGAAATATGGAGTTTCTGGCATTATATCACCTCATTTCACGATTATATTTCTTTACTTCTTTTCTGTATTCTTTAGAATACTTTTTGAGTATCTCGTTCAGAGCGAGTTCGTTTACCTGATCTTGTGGTAATGGAGCAACAACATACCAGTCACGTCCAAGAAGATAATCAATGATAAACTCTCTAAATTCCGCATCCGATATACCAGCAGGAAAGAAATTATTCGTGTCCTGCCTTGTTTTGTATCGCTCGGTTATAAATGCAGTAAATGTATCGTTCATAAATATCACCGTATTTTATTAATCAATATTTCTATATTCATAAGTCATACTCATCCATAATGACAGAATGATTATTCATGATGACATTGTCATTTTCATACCCATCTACAATGCCTATATACTTTATATTGCAGGAAATAGCATTAGTCAAATCAGTTTCAGCTGCACCAAAAACAATATGCCCGCCGCTATTGGAAAAACTAACGCCGCTGCGCTTTAAAACGCCATTAACATAAAAATCAACTGTCCTTGAGACCGCATTTATCGCCATTGTGTATAGTGCATAGTTAGTCGAACTTATCCCTGAGATTGAGACATCTGAGCCGTAAACAGATGTATTCACTGTTGTGCCATTACAGAAAATGTTTGGTAAATTGCCTACACTCATGGTATAAGGAACGCCTACCAGCGTTCTATTACCCGACTCTGTGCTGCCATGCCTTTTCATTAAAGCATATACGGTGACAGACGTGTTCGCTGCTGACAAATCAAATGCCACCGCTTTTCCATCCGTAATAACAGCGCCATCTGCATCATTATCCATAGTTCCACCGAGAGTAAGTCCGCCCCATACAGATGTGCCGCTTTCGTGATTTGATGATTTATCTTCCTCTAATATATTATTGTAAACGCTGTACTGTAAAAGAGTATCGCGATAATCTGCACCGTTGATATATTCTCCACGTAAAAATCCAGATGAGCTATCCTGTATAATTATCAAGCCCTTTGCCTGTTTCTGTGCAGTTGTGAGCGCGTTCCAATCAGATCGCGATATTATCTCTGGACCAACATTAACTGATACGGATGAATATGCAGTTCCAGTAGGTGCATTATAAATTCCATTCTCAGTAACAGCTAACGATGACAATATCATTTTATCTGCACTTGATATTGAAACCCACGTATCGTTATCTTTTATATATTCAGCTGCAACATGATCGATATCGATTTCAAAATCCATATCAACACTATATGTATCAGATCTATCGATAGATGATGATGCATAATCTGTGGTGCCATATCGTCCATACTTGAATCCGATATATTTTGAATATGTTGTAGATGTTATCGACCGATATTTACCGCGAGTATCATTCATTTCAATAGCAAGTATATATCGTGTTCCCGGTACAAGCTCTATTTCGTCTGTAACGGTGTGGCTATTCCATCCGGATTCAAGTGTTAATTCACCACTATCGTATATAACATTGGACGATGTTCGTATAATAAATTTCCCAGTTACTGAATTGGAATTATACGATTTTAAAATTTTCGGACGTAATGTAACCAATGGTTCAAAATCGAATCCTATAAACTTATTTATACTATTAGAAGAAAAAGTCGTACCATCTTCTAATGCAGAATGTATATTTGTTACCTGATAGTAATGATCGCCATCTTTACCAATACTATCATCAGGTGCAGTCGCACCGGTGTAAACACCGGTGTCAACTGTTACGGGAGAATATCCATAAGTTCCATTATTTGGATTTGCTGTATAAACTCCATTATGATCTACTGTAAGAGGTTTTATCGTATTGCTAATAACTGTATTTCTGAGTGTAGCAATACCTTGTCTAAGCACAGTATCTTGTGCAGGAATACCATTAATATTGTCAGTAAAGCTCATGATACAGTCACCGTCCCTAATGTTATAGTAATTCTATGAGTATTTTCATCGTATTCAACATTTGTTACAGCAGTTCCAGATGCACTGTCTTTATATGCTAAATCACCAAGACCGGTTGGAGTTCCTCCACCACCAGAGCCATATTTATATCCAATTATTTTATAGATATAAGGTTCATTTCCTGAGCCTTCGTTTGAATAGGCATATGATTGCCTTACTTTTGTATCATATATGAAAGCAGTCAATGTTCTTTGAGACCAACCGGCCCAATTTATTAAAGGATTATCCAATAAATGAGGAACGTCGTATATGCACGAAGCAGCTTGATATGTGCCTTCGCGTGCATTATCATTAGGCGAGCATATAATAAATTCTACTGTATCATAGTTGCTAAGATTATCTAATAATGTTACGTCTTGTTGATATGGTATATGCTGTAAATAACTACCGCTATCATATAACGTAGCACGTGTAAATGACGATCCACCAGATGAGCCACCGCCAGATCCATACTTATATCCATATATCTTGTATATCTGTGGATTAAAGGCAGAACCTTCGTAGTTAGTTCCACGTAGAGTCTCATTAAATGTTGTATCCGTGAATTTAACAACGCACCAACGTCCTTCATATCCAGCATAATGAACACCATTGGTATCTGAATCCAAAGCATCAGTAACGTCTGCAATAAATGTATCGCACTGATATCCATTTGCGGTCCCATTATCTTGTGGATTACCAACGACGCATATAACGCTATCGTAATTACTAAGATTATCGGATAAAGCTACATCAGTTTGATATGGAGCACCATCGATATAGCTGCCACTATCATAGAGTAACGTACGACCAAACGGTTCTCCACCGCCGCCGCTACCGCCACCACTAGCGTCGTAGTCAGTTATGAGATATGTAATATCGGGATCAGGCGATACTAATGCGTCATATTGAGCTTGTGTTAATTCAACAAACTCAGGAATGGGATTATTATTCTTAGTAATATTACCATTGACATTTAATGTATCATCAGATACTTCAACTATATTAGATCTATCATTGTCGGCAGTACCATTACCAACTATGAATAAATGTTTAGGGTCATTTGCACCAGTGCCATCTGCAACGTTGTATTTACCTATTACAGTAGATGCATTTGCAGTAGCTATAGTATTCTGTCCACTAGCATGTGAGTATTCACCAGTTGCAGAGTTATTCTTATAATCATTAAAGATTTCACCATTCTTATTGGTATTCGAATCGAATGTACCAACTGTCTTAAATGCTCCTAAACTGATCTCAGACATAGATGAAATTATTCTTCTGAGATCTACTACAACTTTAGGAAATTCTCCAGTTTCATATTCTTGAAGATATCTAATAAATGCAGTAGATGCACCACTAAAGAATGCATTCATCTGTGCTACAGGAACATTTAATGTTATAGATGGATCAGATGTGTCTCTAAGTGTACCTGCTGTTACTGCATTACCACTTATATCACAATTGCCTGTAAGAAGATTTATTCTAAGAGGAATTACATCGCTTCTTATAGGACCATCTATCTGTTGTGCTGCAGTAATATGCATATACATATACTGCTTATCTTTATGCATTATAATACTAGAAGAAGGCTCTATTATTTCACCTGCACGATGTAATATAGTTACGCCATCTTCATCATATACATCTTCTGTATATCTTTGTAATAAGTCCTTAAATGTGATATTATTGTCATAAGATATTATCTTAACGGACTCATTCATCATTCCATCATAAGGACTAGAATCCCATCCTGTAAACTTTTTACCCTGCTGTACCATGATATTTGTCATATCATAAGATACAGTATTAGTTGTATCAGGATTGTGGATATATAATGTATGATAAGCATATAACTCAGATTCATCAGAATCAAAATAGAATGTTACTATATAATACTCATCATTAACACCTGTGTTAGCAGGTATAGTATGAGATACATACTCGTTATTATCTATTTTAACCTCTATAGTTTTAGCTACAGATGCCTTCTTAAATAATATAGCAACCGTAAAACCTTCTAAACTATTTGAAACGAAATTCTGAGAAATTACGCCATTACCAACTATTGCAATCTTTGCAATAGTTTGATTTAAGAACTGATCTACTATTATAGTAGAAGCAGCAGCATCTATATTATTATATCCATTCCATTCGCTATTAAAGCCACCAAGGAAATTGCTATTCCTGATGAGATTAACAACACCGAAATCTTTAATATCTAATGCACCATTAGCGCCAATTTCAACATTTGAATCAGTTGGAACTGTAACGGTACCTGCAGTAACTATGCCGGTATTATAATCTGTAGATGCATAAGAAGTTCTTACAAGTGCATTATCAAGAGCACTTTCAACATTCTCAACTCTGCTTGTTAAATTACCAACTCTTGTAGTTGCTGTATTAGCTGCAGTAATAGCATTATCTATATTAGTTAGATCTGCACTAGTCATTAAACCATTAGAGTTTGCTGATCTAGTCGGTATTCTACTAGTAGCATTTTCTGCAGTTATGAATTTGAGATCAGCTTGACCTTTTGTATAGAATTCAGCATCAAGTCTGGATAATATATTTGTGATATTATCACTGTTATTAGTAACACGTGTATTTATCTCACCAACATTGAGTATGGTTGCATATGTTGATGCAGCATCAGTCTGTGTTAGATATGTTGCAGCTAAAGTATCATTATCGGTATAATTGTCACTAATGTTATCGTTAATTGCAGCTAATGCAGCAGCAACTTCGAGCTTATATGCATTTAATGTGGCTTCCTCTAAGTAAACACCGGCAGGCGCAAACTTAACAGTTAAATCATCTAATAATGCACTATTTAATACATTAGTACTATCGGCGTTACCATTAAAGCCAGCTTCCAATCTAATCAGATCAGTATCTTGAGGAGCAGGTGTACCATCAGGATGATTTCCTGTTAATGACTCAAATGTTACCAGATTTTTGTTATGCAGTAATGCAAACATTTCATGAGGCATTAAACCATCGTCTGATTCTGTTGCTCTACCAACACCGCCTGTTACCAGATCTGCTAAGTTAATAGACTCTGGTGTAGTCTCATCAAATGAATTATGGAATTCCCAGGATATCTTTGTTTTATTACCGGTTTCATCTTCTTCAACTACAGGTGTCCATACCCAATAGTTTTTGTAATTGGTTCTAATAAATTCAGTCAGTGATGCTGCTGTGATTCTGACAGTCCTATTATCAAAATCGGATATAACCATATTCAGATTAGACAAATCTACAGTACCGACGTTATTGTCTATTCCATCTATAGTTATATGACCAACAAATTGATCGTTGTCATGAATTACTCTAGCCTCATCCAATTCAGATATACGACGATAGTCATATTTAACTAACTCGTCTAAGTATACCTTTATTACTCCAAGTAATTCTATGAAACGTTCATCCGTAATACCCATTTCTGCAAATTGTTCTTGCAATATGGCATTTACATTATTTATTAATTCTACTTCCTCTGAAGTTCTTTGATCTACTGGTTTTCTAATTGCATTATAATATGCTTTCTGTGTTTCTATAGGAAGATTTGCTGTAGGCCATTTAGGTAATACAATATGAGTACCATCTGTAGTTGCTACATTCATGCAACTATATTTACAGCCGTTTACACATGCATCTATACAGCCACCTGCACAACCAGTGCATCCTTCACATGCACCTGAGCAACCGCTAGTGCATGTTTCTTTACATCCATTTACGCAGTCGTCTGTACAGCCGCCACTACAATCTCCTCTACATGTGATATCGCATTCTACAGAGCATGCAGACTGACATGTAAGTGAGCACTGTCCTTCACAGTTTGCATCACCGCATCCACCTACACAACTACCTGAGCAATCGCCCATACATGTAGTGGAACACATCGAGCATCCTTCTGGACGATTCTCCATTTCATGAGGATCGGAACCAGCTTCGTATTTACATGATGTACTACATGTAGTACATCCGGGAGGTGTTTCTACTATATACTGAGGAGATGGCGATGGACCAAATGCATGATACTGGCCAGTTACATCATCTTCAGATATAATATGTGAATTTAGTATCTCAATCAAGGTTAATCACCTCTATTATTGTTTTATATTTATGATTATGAATTTGTTGAAGGGCGTCATTTATACCCATATCTGTAATTAGATATGGGTATAATGAATTAAGTTATTGATGCATCTTTTATGTATATATTGCCTACTAGTTGCACATATTGCGTATTATTTAATGTCATTACTTCTGAATATGGTGTATTTACATCTCCACCAGATACAACAAATAAATCTGGGAATCTACGTGTGTCATATGTTAATGTATCTATTACATATGTGCTACTATCTGTAAACTTATCATACTTTACATTGATACTTGCAGAATGCATATCATAATCAGTATAATATATTTTGCAATTATCATCAGATGGTCTTGATATATGATGAAGTGTAGATATAAATACTTTACTTTGCACATTAGTCTCCATATCAATTGACTCAGTAATGAAAAACTTGCATATATAATCAGTATTAGGTGTATTAAACCAGAAACCTGATGTATATGGAGTTTGCATAGTAAGTATTTTAGCATTCTCTGCATACATTTCAGAAGCATCTGTACGATTAAAGTGTGCATCATATGGCATAACAAATGTAAGACTCCGATATGTGATAAGATATGCAGATTGCTGTATCGTTAAATACATCTTATATATGCCTAAAGATGTAAAATCAAATCTTACAGATGTATCAGTAGTTTCAATATCACTATCTTGTAATAATCTAAAGAATTGAAGATTGCGTATGAAGTTTCTGATCATTATAATGTAATTAGGCATAGATCCAGATGCACTTGTAAAAGGTTTATATAAATCTAGCATTATACTCACCTCTTACTATAACTTAATATAAATATCATTGCACATATGAACGTATTCATTATTATCAATGGTTATGATATCTTTATCAGATGTGAATAATCCGCCCGAGATAATATAAATATTAGGGAAGAAATAATTCTCATACCTAAGCTGTCTTAATACATATGTATTAGAGAATCCAACATTAGCACCAGCTATCTTATAATCCCTTATGTCTACTCTATAATTTTCATATGGATATATGAAACAATGATTATCACCATGGCCGTATATAAGACTAATTCCAGCCACCGGTACGTATTCCTCGGTACCTGTTAATTCATTAACGCATCTAGTAATGAACATTTTGGATACATGTTGTTCGCCTGCACCAGATAAGCGCTTTCCTGGATTTATAAACCAAACACCGTTAGTATTAGTACCTTTTACTAGATACATTAACAATGGACGTGAACCATTATAATTTATGGCATTTTCAGATTGATCATAGTAAGCACTATAATAATTTCTATTGTCGTTTCCATGCAGAACCCACGCAAACGATGAATTATCGGCGAACGTACAAAAGAATGCTGCATAATCGGTAAAATACGGCATCCGCATTCTTAAATAGTGCTCATTCTCAGCCGTACCAGTTTTGCCAGGTATTAATCTCCATCCATAATAATAGTATTTATAGCCATAATCGGTTTCTAACGAAACCATGGCATTTTTAAACATTGGAAGCGTTTGCATATATGAATTGAAATGCTCCCATACATTACTAGAATTCGCATTTAAATATGGCTGCACAATATTTATTTCACTCATTACAATTCCTCCTTTCTATTAATCTGTAATCCTAAGAAGGAATGAGTTTGATAAGAATAAATAATTATCATTACCTATTCTTATTTTGCCATCTGTATTATAAATTGGCAAATTGCCTTCATATGTATATATATCCGTAAATTTCCACTCGTTTAATACATATGGTTTTATTGTAAATGATTTTGATGTACCGCCAATATGCTGACGCGTATCATATACAAATACGAATTGTCCGCCATCCCAAATTCGTGCAACATTAACCGCCCAATAGTTAACACTGTCAAAATCGCTACTACGCATGGCATTCGTAATATAGTTAAACGTTGCAGGAAAATATTTTACATCTGCCGGATTTTCCATATTAGTAACTTTAGTTAAAATCATTTTTGGGTTACACTTACCCCAATTAGATTTATTCGGAAGCCAAAATCCATTTGTATTTTGAGCGACATATGTAGTCATTTTAAATGAATACATTGAATCCATTCGTATAGAGCTTTTTGCAGGCGTAGAATTGATAGTCTTTATATACGCATCATACTCCGTACGATATGCCGAGAATGTATTATCATATGATGAATATACATCAAATCCAAATATATAACGATCGTTGCCATTGGTATCATAATGGCCGATAAAAAATGTCGATGATGGCGCTGCGTCAAATTTAGATGTAACTCCTGGATATGCATATCTACCAACATCACCAACTGTAGTTATACCAGTTGTGTGTTGATGGAATAATGGCATATTAAATATTTTATTCGGTATACGATGAACCATCTCTTGTAAAAATTTATAACCCATCGAAGTCGGCCACTCGGGTGTATCCGTTCTTGTTGAATCATCCAGACCTTCTATATACGTGTATGGTTCATCTAGCATATTATAAGGACGAAATGTTGTAATAGTTGCCATAATCGTCACCCTCTTTACTGTGTATTTATTTTCATATATAAATTAAATCCAATATTTATATATGTATTATTATTTATTGTAAATATGCCATCGGGACATAATCCATCAAATATAAATAATTCGTCCGAATAATATCCATTAAATACAAATCTCTCAATTACAGCTTTATTTAATATTGCTAAACGATTATTTATGTTCTCAGTGTATTCATATGCATATCCGCTACTATGTATAATACTAACGTGCGTGTAATTATTATAATACAGAGAATTGGAAGTAAGACTCGTACTACTGCAGCATATTATTACATATTTAAATACAGTGGGATCGTCTATTGATTTTAATTTTGCAAATACGACGCATCTATGTGTCGATCCTGTGTTAAAATATGCGACATCCGTTCCATTGTATAACATATATGACGTTTTACCCACATCAGTAATTGGTGCTGTCCAATTTATAGTATTTAAATATCTACTGTTGTTGCCGGGATGTATCGGTATTACCGTTAACTGCTGGCCGTTATTTGTTAAACAACTTTGATTCACTCTACATGGGCTTATGGCGTAGTTTCCATTAAATATTCCATAATCGGTATAGCCAAATGAATTGGCAAATTTAAAATACGATGAATGCACTGCACTTGGATTAGCACCGCCGCCATAATAAAAATATGACATGCTTCCAATATCAACATCGACAAATGCAGGATCTATTTCCATTACTGGTAAGCCGTCTATTCTTAATACAGCTGCCGCGTCATTTAACATTGCAAAATTATATTCACTGACACCATCTTTGTCAGTTAAAGATTTTACATCTACATTTTTGATCTGAATCATTTAAACCACCACCTATTCAATATGGTTAATTGCCTTATCCATTGCAGTACCCGCATCGGATAATGTAGCATATTGATGTACAACTTCTATAGTATTTGCCACTATAACGGGAATAGCTTCTAAATAAAATACTCCAGATGCTTCTATAGCCATATCTATTTCAGCTATTTCATTTATATCAATAACCTGAGGGACTATAGTATCCTCTAATATAATAGCTAGTCCATTAGTTATAGGACTTATTTCATGCACATCTCTATTTATATTTAATGCGGTTCTATGTATTTGCGACATATCACCGCCAGTACCAATTATAGTATTAGCTACCATATTATCACCCTTTTACTCTTAAGTATAGATTATTTCCTAATGGGAAATAATTTTTTCCATTCAATACAGTAGCGCCATCAAAGCCAATACCATCTATATAGAATATGTCTTCCGAATACCATTTATCATATATGAAGTTATATGCATCAATAGTATCGGCTCCATTATCAATTGAGCCAAAGTTGTATCTATATGGTTTATTAGCGACTGCTTTAGTTATTGTGTTGCTAAAGCTACCGATAGTATTATCTATAAATAATATATCGCTAGTTACACCAATTGCACCTGTTTGATTAGTTGCAATTATCATATATTTGTATCCATCTGCTTGATCTATTGGAGTTAATCTGGTAAAAAGCATATACCTATATTGATTAACGAATGAGAAGTATGCAGTGTTTTCACTCGAATACAATATAAATGAATACAATCTATCGGTATCTGCTATTGCATTATTGAATACAAAAAACATGCTACCGTTGGAATCTATGGCAATTCCACCATAACTTCTATTGGTATGATCCATATTGGATAAGAATATTTTAGGACTGCCAAACGACGTTGATAATATCAGTTTAAACCCACTATTGATAAATAGTGGGTTTATTGTGCATTCTATATTAACAGAATTCGCATTAACTGATGCATCCATATATTGAGATGGAGTTGGGCATTCATATCTATATGAACCAATTGGCATTTCTGTAATATCTCTGTATGATGTTATGACAGGAATATTATCTCCAATGGTATATGTAGAAAATGATTCAATGAATTTTCTAAAATATTGCCCAGCTGTATTATAATCTTTATCGAATACAGGATAATTTATTTCAAACATATGCATCACCTTACCTTATGAAAGTTTTGCAACAATATTTCTGGCAAAGTGCACATATTCATGTCCGTCATATATGAAATGCTCATACGGCAATTGACCTTCATATGTGAATAAGTTATCACAGTAATAACCTTTATAGGTGAACTTATACAATACAAGTTTATCTTCTATTGAGCTATACCTATTAAAATCGCTAGTATACACATCAGGGAATCTGTTATTATCCGTAAATACACATGCTTTCATATCACTTGATAATTGTACTCCTGTCGTAGCATTATAAATATCACACCAGTGGGTCATGTTTTTAATTGAAAATATTATGAAGAATGGTTTTATATCTGTCGGATCGGATATATTTTTCATATATGAAAATACTGCTGTACGAGATAATCCAAACGCAGAAATGAAAGCTATGTCATTTCCTGAATACGAGAATACTTTAAATGCATTCATTAATACATTTGCATCATAATCATATAAGAATTTAGTTATAAAGCAGCCATAATCATATGTATATGGAACCATTGCAGATAATGTCGAGAAATCACTATATACAAGTGGTGTACCATAAATATAGCATGGCTGTATTCCTATATCAGTCTCAACTAAACTTCGATACGTATCTCCCGTATTTGTAGTTTGTGAAAGGTATAATCCAAAATTATAATCTTCAAAATCATTTGCTAATTTTAAGAAATATGTAACTGGTCCATTGGGTGAGTAAAATGATACAATACTGCCAGCAGCAGAATTGTAAGGAAATGTTGGAATGCCAATCGAACTGCTGCCGCTACTATTATACATTTCCAATCTCCACGCTTGCTGGAATATATTTTTATTATTTAAAGTCAGAGCTTTTGCTTTGGTTGCATACAGATCAATGCAAGCGCTGCATCGTTTTACTATATTATCGGTTTCAAATACCGGTTTAGATATTTGAATGATTGATTGACTCATAAATGTCACCTCTATTCTATTATAGTTTCTTCAACATCGCTATCTGTTATAACAGCATAAAAATCATCAAATACATTATCTGTAATATATGAAGCGTCTTCGATATCTATAATACATGTGGCATTTAGAGTGTTATCAGTAATTAAAGATACATCTTTATGATGTATCTGCATAGAATCAGTATCACCTTTTATGATGATAATTCCATTTGTAACATTTTGTAAACTCATAATATGCCTCACTCAGATTCTATAACATTTACCATTGTTGAAACTATGAATATGACAATATCATTTGTAGGAATCTGATCACATCTGAATGTAATTCCTTCGCTAGTTTCTGATATTGCATATATCTTATTATTTACCCACAGATCAACACTAGATGGATCAACGTCTATGATATTTCTCATATTTACGTTAATGCTAATGTCTAAATGTAATGTCAATGTTATTGGATCCCAATCTGTGTACGGTAATACGCATCTTCTGGAATCAGGAACACCGGCATTACTACGAATTACTCCATTAGCATTCATTACGATAGTACGATTATCTATCTTAACGCCACCAAGTACATCAGTAGTTGCAGTAGGTAATGTATAATTATTTGCATTAGCTTCAATGCCATCTAATTTGCCTTTATCTTCTTTAGACATTAATCCATCTGAAGAAGTTGATGCAGGAACCAGAGTGTCTAATCTTTGCTTATACGTAGGATTTAATAATCCACTCTTTTGATCGGTTGCATCTCCAATTAAGTCAGTTATATAAATTGGTCTAATTGGATATGGAGCAGCCATGTCATTTTCATGGTTACCAACTTCATCTATCCAATGTAATTCCCAATGTATAACGTCATCTCTTACTACGGGAATAAACCATTTATTTCTTACATCAGTTTCTTCATTAAAATACCTAGCTATTCTAGCTATGGTTATTTTCCTTGTTATTTCAGATTCTTCGCCACTTCTGTGACCCGATACTAATAAATAGTCGGCATCGTCGACTGTATCTATTTCATTGAATTCGGATATTTTTGCAAAACCCAATGAATTGGCGTCATCGGCACTAAGTATGCGAACATTTACATCAGCCATTATATCACTTCCTTCGTAATATAATAATTTATAGCAATGTCCAACCATAGAAAAATTAGAATGTGCTATCGGTATAATAGCACATTCTAATTTTTGCAATAGAGACGTTTAATCTATATATTCATTGGCTTAAAGCTTCATTCCTCAATCTTCATCTTCGCTCGTATAAAATCATCTAACACTACAGCTATCAATCCTACAACCATCCATAACAGTGAAGCTGGTAAACATACTTGGCCGTCTACGTTTAGTGGCATTTGAGAATAATCCCAGATATTTAGACCCAAGTACACGTTCAGTATTTCACCGGATATGTATTCAAGTTCTGTAATAATTAGTGAAGCAATTGGTGCTTGAACCAGTAGCGGTGTGTCTTTTGGAACGATTTCGTTAATTAAACCAATTAATATCGTAGCAATACCGGCAACTACACCCATTGTCCAATGAGTGTATCCTCGCCATAACATTTCTAAACCCATATAAATTATTGCACCAGCAATAAATATTATTATATAAGTTAATACTATTTTTAATTTTTTATTCATTTATTACCCCTCCTACTAAAAAACGTGGGAGCTGTTATAATTATGTTATAATAGCTCCCCAATGTAAAGAGAGGTACCATGCCGTGATTCTTTATCACTATATTACAGTTATAGGTGTTATAAAAAAATATTAGAAATACTCAATCTCAGCAAAGTCGAGCTCTGCATCTTCTAATAATTTCTCTATTAGGTCTCTCTTCTTATTACCACAATCAGCTAAGTCATCTATATTAAGCTCTATAGTACCAGCAGGAGAATCTATTTTATTCTTTCTCTTCATAGTATTATATATGTATTGACCTATATCATATGTAATGATGTCTCTTACAAACATCATAGCTGTACTAGGTATAGTAGATAAATTCTCATCATGAGCAACTGTAGCTCTTACTCTATATGCACCAGAAGACCATCCATTATATATGGTAAGTATGTGTCTCATAGTATCATAATTATAAGATATCGCATTTGCTATGTTTCTACCAACTGCAGCTGCCGCTTGTATACCGGCAACGCTAGCCATTACATCATCAGGTGCAAAGTCAAGTGCTACAGGATTCATTACGTCAGCATATCCAGTAGGAGTTATATTATCTACAGATATAACAGCCAATACTTCAAATTGATGCAATACCCACTTAGGGATATTGTATTGGACGCCTGTTATTCTGTTATTATAAATCTCATCCGGATGTACCTGATCGGGTACACCTATATTAAACTCTTCTATTCTTGGATATATAAGAGATATTTCTTTAAGAGCAGAATTTTTAACTCGGTTTAATAATTCAGCATCCGATAATGCAGGAGGTAATTCTCTAAGAGCTAAATCTTCTTTAGCTAATTGCACTAATTGCTGTAAATTATAAAACATATAAATCACCACCTTATAGAATTATAGTGGTGTCTTACAAAAAAATATATACCACGTATGGAATTAACCATACGTGGTATACACTGGAATTAATAGATCGTGATAGCTTTAGCTCTTGTTATAGGCATATGCTTCTTGCCCTTAGCTGTTGTAACATACTGCTTTATAACTTCTACATATTCGATGAAGTCTTCAGCATCGCACCAAGTGTTATCAGCCGATCTTGTGTTACCAAAGAAGTAAGCACCAGTATTCTTATTGATGCAATTTGCCTTCGGTATAAATGTTGCGGTTACTTTAACAGGTCTATCAGTTTCATTGAAAGCCTTATTATAATAGTAACCGGATGTATCAAACATCTGATCGAGTATTGCTTGCAGACTAAGAAGAATAATATACTCATTATTTCTCTCCTTAATCGCATCGTTAAGCTTCTTGCCTTTCTTATCATTATTAAGTTTGGCAAATTTCCTAACGAAATCCGCTACACCTGTAGAATATTCTCCAAATGTACCAACCATCGGTACTTCAATCGGATTATCATACAGATTGAACGGCTTCGGAATTACAATCTGGCAAGATATTATATAAGAGGATTGATTTGCCCTCTTATCCTCATTGTAGATTGTATTCTCGTCACGTACAGCTATAAGCTGTACCCAATTAGTGTTGATTTGTTTGCCAAATGCTGCACTCGCAGTTTGTGCGACGTACTCTTTGATCTCATTGAGAGAGATCGGAAATACTGATGCCTGCGGCACCTTTCCTGTCGTCATAAACGATACCTGTGGTATACGTTTAACCGTTTTTGGTTCGTTTGCCATTTGTGGTTCCTCCTTGTATATAATGAAAAGATATAATATACGTCATAACCAAATAAATTAATATTAGGTTATGACAATAATATTTTTTAAACGATTTGGTCCATAAAATCCAAATATGTATTCACTATATTACCAACTTCTGTCGGCCATGATCCAGTCTCACAATAAACACTACCAATAGCATTTAGAGAAACTAACCCTCTATCGACATACTTATTTCTTAGCAAGCTTCCTATATAATATATACAATCAGAAGGCGTTTCGAAATATCTGTATCCTCGATTGGCTTTTATACCGGCAAAGTTATTCGTATTCGCGCATCTTGTTGCAAAGCCAGACTCTTGGGTAAATATAGCCAGCACATAAATACCGTTTATATTATACTCTTTTTCAATATATGCAAATGCCTTGCCTGTACCATGTAACTTATTGTCACTTGTCAGTCCTCGATGCTCAATGATTAGGTCGATCAATTCATCAAATTGATCAGCATTCAGTCCAGATATGCAAGTTATATCTGACGGATTCTTATTCACCGGAACTCGTATAGCTGCTTCATATATCTTTATGAAATCTGAAGCTTTCCTCATAGCTGCAATTGACTTGTTGATATTCGTGTTGATCATTACCTTTGTCTTATGCTTGTCATACATCTGTCTAGATACTGCAGCATACTGTAATGCATTACTAATAGTTGCAGTTGTCCGCTCTTTGTCAATTACGCTCGGCAGTTCATCGTGAGTTGGTTCTTCTACTACAACGTCAACATTGGATGAACTTGTTGTTGTCTTCGCACTCGCCGTTCGGCTGAGTCCGTAGGCTCCACCTAATGATAACAGAGATGCTGCTAGCATTAGATAAACGCCATTGTTGTGTTTCATAGATTTCTCTCCTTTTTGGCTAATAGCCTGTTTTTCGTGGATATGATATATAAACGAAAAATAGTCGGCGTATTCTTTTTAGGAATATCGCCGAGTATTTTCCATTCTTATCCATATACCATATACTCAGAGGGTTTCTATCTTTACATTTATGTTACCGGCACGGTAAAATAATACAGCACCTATTGGTGCTGTATTACTCGTACTAAGCAGGAGGCCAAATGACAGTTTGAGCTATACCATATTACTTATTTGTTTAGAAGCAATTTCTCATATATGCATCAAGCTTCTTAGATATGTTTGTGTCTTGTCTAAGAGGTATGAATACATGACCTTCATTAGTAGGAACTGATAAGAATCCCAAGTTGTCAATGAATGCTTCTTCAGCACATACTTCAAGACCATCCAGTATGAATTTAGTAGAATCTGAATTATTAAGTGCATAATCTTTGAGATCTTTCATAGCACATTCATAAGCAGGAGATTCTACTACAGTTTTAGCTTTCTTAGGAAGCGTAGTAGTTACAGCAGTAATACCAGCTTTAACATCCATAAACGCTTCTTCATGAGATGGTGTAAATACTCTATCATAACAGATAAGTCTACCGGGTCCCATAACATCTATAGTTCCATCAGCATTTTTCTTCTGAGGTACTAATGTCCTACAAGATACTGCAGGCTCTATACCTTGAAGAATATTTCTCATGAGTCTATTACCGGGACCATTACCATCATCAATGGTTTCTACTACACCGAATAAGAGCTTATCATTATTCTCAAATGAATAAGACTTAAGAAGTAAACAAATATTGTTAGGATCTATTTTACAAAGTCTTTCCATAGAGAGCTCACCAGACTCAGCAGAAGGGTGACCATTCTCTCCGGGTAATCCGCCTTTCTTTTCTAAGTGCTGTACTACCCAAGGATGCTTTAATGAATCTCTTATATGTGAAGCTTGCCATAATCTTTTATTTCTGTTTCTCTTGCCAAATGACTGTAAACACTGTCTGAATCTAAGATACGACACTTCGCCGTTATTCTTAACTTCATTAAGTATTTCTGCTTTAGCATTATCTGGTGTGGATTCTTCCATTACAGCATAATACTCATAGTTTTTATCAGGCATCATAAACGAGTTCACCTCGATATTATTTTGTATTTATGTGGCTGTTCCTAGAATTGTATGGGCTAAAAACATTATCATAACAATTACTAAGGAAATTGCTACCGAAAGGAATGATTAGTTATGATGTGGTATGAACCATACGCTAATCCCGGTGATTGGGCATTAGCAAAAAAAGATAACATAAAAGAATTAGTTTCACATTGGCATAATTGTAAATACAATCCTGCTGTAATAAAACCTTTCTTATCAGACGGCAATTTTGATAATTTTACCGCGTTGGCTTATTTGTATAGAAAAACAGGTGCAAACAGAGATCAAGTTAAAGATCTCGTGAAACTTTGTTTCGATGCACTTGATAAATGCATAGATAGTCACACCGCTTGGAAATTTAATAAATCGCCTAATGATAATGCTCCTATAGCATTCAATGAATTTTATCATAAAGTATTGGAACTCTCATTGGCATTAGGCACTGAGGGTGCAATTGTTTCTGATAAAATCATAAATCATTATGACGATATAGATGATGTACTTAAAGATCAATTCGTTACTGCTATAATCCATATGTATGGAATATCTATGGGTATTTATACAGATGCAGCACAAGAACGTACAGTTGACTTTAATTATGCACAGTCTATTGTGAAAGAAATTATCAAGAAAATAAATGTCGACAATGCTGGTAGAAAAAGTATCTATATGCAATTAGAGCATACTAGTGCATTTACTACATATGCATATGCACTTATTTCCCATGGTATAGATGATGATCTCAAGACATTCAATATCATATTTAATATGGTAGCTGATTATTTTGAGAAAGATTCAAATTACAAGATAGTATCTAAGATAATGCCTAATATTGATCCGGATGTGATTCATGATGTATATAATACATTAAAGAGTGTATCTGTTACTAATGATGCCGGCAATCAATCTTCTACAGCAGCAATGATTGCAGGGTCTGGTTATTCTAAAGATGATTTATGTAAAGTTACAAGACTTTGCATAAATAATTTAAATCAATTTGGCGGAGTTTGCTTAGATAAATCTTGTGAAGAAGCTATTATAAAAGGTATAATGGAATACAAACCTGCAAATGAGCAATTATTTGCCGGACCGTATGATATAGATAAAGAATTAACTATTCTTGAATATATGACTATGGGTGGAACCATTGCTACAGAAGCATCTGAGGATGAAGACGAGGATGAAGATTATGAGCCTAGGAGAAAATCTGTAAAAGATGTAAGCAATGATGAATTTGACAGTGAAGGTTTTGACAAACCTAAGCCTAAGAGAGACTTTGATTCCGAGTATAGGAAATTCAAAAGCAATGCATCTAAGGTAGCTACAAGCATAGATAAAGTTGCAGATACAGTTAAGAACTTTGCTCTTAGCACAACTCCCGAAAGAGGTGAAAGAAAAGTTCTTAAGAATGATAGCTTAACTAAAGTGCTTGCAAGATTATTTGCTACTATAGCAATATTTGATGTAAGCAAATTCTTAGGCGTACTCTGGATAATTGTTAGAATTGCAAACTCTAAGAAAACTACAGAGCGTGAAAGAGTAAAGCTCATTACTGAAATTAAGAATGAGATTGAGCTTATAGATGATCAGCTTAATTCAGTAGAAACACCTGAAGCTAAAACCAGTCTTATTAAGACTAGACAAAATCTCAAGGACGCTCTTAGAAAGATTCAATCTAATAAAGCTAAATATATGACAGATGGTGCTAAGCAAGCAGTTGTTGATATGAGAGAAAAAAATAAAGTTAGGACTTAAGATTGGAGGTAGAATGCCATATGAGCTTAGAAGGAGCATATGATACCACCATATTAGATCTAGATCAATGTTTAATGGAAAATAAAACTAGGCATAGATCTCCAATAATACATCTACCTGAATTATTCATGTATGGATATGAATACAAAGATGTATTAGAATGTGCTAATAATTTCAAAAGTTGTTCATTGGATAAATCTGACGATCCGGTGGTTAATACAGTAAATTATTATAGTCACAAATATGAAGGTAAAATAGCACCAGAATCTCTAAACGAAATTCTGGATATAATCTATGAGCATGCTTATGCTATATTCCATATAGCTAAAGATGGCACAACTTATCTGGCATCTGTTAAAGAAGATGCGGATGATATTTGCATAGATTCCGTATGCTTACAATGGAATCAGATGCCGGATCAAAATTGTGATGTTCGTGTATTATGGTCAAATCATAATACATTCATGAACTTTGAGGATTTCTCAAAATCTATGTTTGATAAATTCCATAGTGATGATTATGTAATGAATAAAAATCTAAAGAAGATATTAGACATAGATCAAGATGCAAAAGATAGGTTTGATAAGATGCCGTATTTCTCTTATGCTGCAGAAGAAACAAATGATGATAGCTTTGATGATTTTGAAGCATCATTAGAGAATATCGATTTTGATTTTGATGATATAAGAGAAGATGAATTTGTATTGTCTGTAGCTACTGAGGCTGATGGTCTTAGTGATCTTGAAAATATGACAGGCAATGAGCCTCAAGGTCAACCAGCGCCACAACCGTCTGGCGGTAGTAGAAGACCTAGGCGTGCTAGAAGAAGATCTCAGAACCCTGTTGATGATTTAGAGCAGATGACTAACGATGATGCTCCTGCAGATGCACCTCAACAACAAGGTGCTACTACAGAAGATGATACAGCTGAAGCTAGAGAAGTCGACATAGCTCAAATGACTAATGACCAAATGGAGCAAAATGGAGACGCTAGTTCAGAAGATCAACTCGACGGGAATGCTGAAGGAGAAGATGCTCTTCCTGAAGAAGATCTCGGCGGTGATGAATCCGGTGATACCGGTTTAGATGATACAGGAGCAGATGAGAATAGTGAAGAAGAAGACGATACTAAGCTATTAAATGATCCTGAATCTAAAGAGGTGTATAGACAGCGATTCATCGCATTGTACAAACATATAAATGATGTTATTGATACACTAGAGCGTTTCACACCAACGTACAACATAAAATGCACTAGTGATTATTATAATATCCAGAATGATATACACAAGCTAAAGACAGCTATATATAAAATTTGCACAGAGAAAATAGTCGATATGCAAACTGTAGATGTCATGAATGCGTACCTAACTGCTAATTATGCTTATGACTCAATAGGAGAAATGCTTAAAGAATTCTTTAGGAAATATCATATTGAAAGACAGCATGAGAAGAAGTAAATATGCATCAGAGTGATGTCAAAATGGATAACACAGTTATAATTAACAATAACCTCAAAAAATATGAAATTTTTATATAAGGAGGAAATATATATGCCTTTTTCTAATGATATGGCTACCAAAGTTATAGGTAATACCTATGACTCTGATAAGTCTTTAGGCTTTAAGGCAGACGTTCAGAACATTATTGAACAGTATGCACTTGAGAATGTAAACTTCACTCGCGACATGGATAGAATTCTTTCTAGAGAAGATACCAAGAGCGATTTCATTGATAGATGTCTTGAATCTGTAAACGCTACAGAAGCAATGCATGATTCTTCAATGGTATCCGATGGCTTCTATAATAACTATTCTGAGAGACTTGGTCAGCTCATTAAGAACTCCTGCGATCAGATAGCTCGAGAGGCTGTTATGACTGGTTATTCTCCCATCGTATCCTATGCACCCTTCTTTATCAAGAAGCAGTGGGTAGCTTGCGTATGGAAAGATGCTCTTATGTCTGAAGTAGCAACATCTCCTATCCTTAACTATAAATTTGAGAAGAGATATCTCAAGACTAAGGATGGCACAAGATATGCTATTCCTGATGTATACTATGATAAGGCTTTAATGGCTAAGCTGTATGGCAATGCCACTGGCTTTAACATTAGCACAAAGCATCTTAATAGCGGTAAGGGTATCGAGCTCACAAATGGTTCTAAGTCCATCGCTGTAATCGATGCTCAGACTGTTACAAACAGCCTCATCGAAGCTCATAACATCAATGCTATGTATGATGCTGGTGAAGACTTCACTGCTCCTGCTAGAATTGCTGATGTTCTTACTCAGGATATCTACATTTCTTCTGTAACAGTTAAGTATCCCACACCTGTATCTACTAAGGATGATACAGTTTCTACTTACACTGAAACATCTTCTCAGCTTCCTACTAACATCAGAATCGATATCACTACTCATAACTTCATTAAGGGTAAGATTGAATTTGTTGTTAAGGATGCTACTGGTAAGCCTTACTACAAGTCTACTCCTATCACAATTAGTGGTACAGATTATGTATTCCCTGTACTCGAAGACGATGCAAGGTCTACTGGTGAAATATTCAGCGTAGTTGATGAGATCGTTGGTAACGTTGACTTCGATACTACTATCGTAAACGTATTTGCTTCTAAGGGTAATGTAACATACTTCAACCTTGGTGGTAAGATTGCCAACAGGTTCAACCACAGATCTCTGGACGTTGAGCGTAGAGTTGAGCAGCTTCAGTATGTAATGCCTGAGTCCGGTCCTAGACTGAACTCTGCAGTTACAGTTGAAGAAGCTTCTGATGCTATTGCTCTCGGCAAGATCGATATGTTCGCAGATAATGCAGACATGATGGGTGATGCACTCGCTAACCTCAACGACTTCTCTATGAGGACATTTGTTCAGGATTCCTTCAATGCACAGAAGGATATCACCAGAAACGAACACGGCTTTGCTGTTGGTCCTGATGGTTTCGAGTCTCTGGTTGAAGAGGGCGGCTTCTCTGCAATGCCTGCTACTGGATACAGCAACAATGTATCTACATGGATGGCTGATGCTAAGGAATACTTCGAGAGATTCCTTGAGAACCTCAAGCTCAAGCTGAAGACTCCTGAAGTAACTGTAGTTTGCGTATGCCATCCTACACTCGTTAGGTACATCCGTGCTGAAGTTAAGTGGATCTTCTCTGATCAGACTGACGTATCTGGTCTTAAGATTCAGTATAACCTTGGTATTTCTAATATCAATGGTGACCGTCTCCATATCATCTCTTCTCAGTATGTAAGTGCTGACGATGGTATTTATACTATACTTATTCCTACAACTACTGAGCTTATTACATTTAAGAATGTATTCTATTCTGTAGTAGTAGATAGAGGATACAGGAACCCTGTTGAGTCTCTGGTTCCCAACATCATGGCAACTCAGAGAATGCTCACATTCGAAGTTATACCTGTACAGGGTAGATTCTATATCAGCGGCAGGGACAAGAACTCTCCTACTTCTTACTTCAATGCAGACAATCCTGTTTGGACAAAGACTGCTCCGTAACAGTAAGATTGCTATGTATTCACATGTGTCTGGAGTTTATCTCCAGACACATTTTTCTGTATTATGGCGAAAAATAATATCGTATCTATCGGAGTTAGATACGATATTTTTGTTCTTTGGGAGAAGAACCGATAGGCGGGTCATATTCGGAATCTAATATGACGTTACTTTATTGTTTTAGTCGTCTATTTTTCTATCAAAGGACATTTTCATAATATTTCTAAAACGAAAAGAGATGATGATAAAATGCATGTTGATGTAAATGGACGAATACATAGAATGAACGACATGGGTCTATATAAAGTAGTTAAACTCCTGAAGAATGAAAAACCTATGGGTGATTATAAGAAATGCATGAGAGCATTAAATAGTAATCCATGGTTATTTGCTGATATTCATGTATCTGCCAATACTAACAGGACTAATATCTTCTTGGATAAGATTAATTCTGTAGTAAAGGAAGATGATAACATAATATGCTTGGGAGATTTAATGAATAAGCATACAGGAACTCCTGCTATGGTAAAAGATTTCGTTAAGCGTATAAACTGTAAGAATAAATTCTTGATATTGGGGAATAATGACTTTCTTAAAATAGAGCAGTATATAAATATGGGTTTCGTATATGTAACTGATCATATTACTGCTAATATAGATGGTAAGAAAGTTATATTGACTCATTGCCCTATTCCTATAAAGAAAGATGTAATCAACATACATGGTCATATACATGGTAGTGGTAGATACTGGAATATGAATCCTGAAAATCACTATGATGTATTTGTTGGAACAGATGAAGAACCTGATATAGTAAGATACAATACATTATTGGGGTTACCCGATAAGCATAATGATATTATTGGTGGTGATATAAATGGCTAAAAATATAATGAGCAAACATGTTGCTCCTGATAATCATTTGGGAATAGATTTAGTTACTGATAAAATTATTGATGGTAATATAGAGTTATTAGGTATTAAAGAAGTTACGAATCCTATTAACTTTGAACGTGGTGGAATACCTACTGTAGATGGATTATTCTCAGAAGTTATATTTGGAGTTACTACTGACGAAAGAAGATTAACTTGGGGCTATATAGACCTAGGATGCAAAGTAGTGCATCCGTATATATTTTATGTATTGTGCGCTATACAGCAAAATATAAGCCAAATATTTGAAGGTAAAGGATCATGGAAAGTTACTGAAGATGGAGATCTAATTGCAGTTAAGGAAGATGATCCTAAATATAATCCTGATAATACGGGCGTAGAATGGTTCGTTAAGAACTATAAGAATATAAAGTTTAAGAAGAATAAATCTAGGGAAAGAAACGAAAAAATAAATCTGCTTAATACATTTAAGCCAGATGATATATTTATATCTAAATGGTTAGTAATACCTGTATTCTATAGAGACTTAGAGACTAAGGATGGTCCTCTAAAGATTCCACCTATAAATAAAGAATACATGAATCTGATTAGATATGCCCAGTCTATTAAGTATGAGTCATTAGAAATGGATATGATGACTAATCTAACCAGATATAACATACAGATCACATTAGGGAATATCCAGAGATATTATCAAGAGATAATACAAAAATCTGATGGATTCTTTAAGCAGTATGTAATAGGTAAAAACCCAGACTATGGTGTTAGATCTGTTATCTCGTGTCCTGTATTAACTGAATACGATAGACCTGAAGATATGCCTATAGATATGAATACTACAGGATTTCCATTATCTGAAGTATTGGGAATGTTATTTCCTTTTATACAGAGATGGGTATATAACTGGTTCTTAAATGAAGTTGAGACCATAGGTACACAAGGTATAGCGATGTCCAAAAAAGATAAATCAGAAAGTACTGTATACTTTGATGATCCGGGATCTAAATTTACTCCTGACTATATAGCAAAGAAAATCTCATCTTGGATAGATAACTATGAGTCTAGATTTGAATTAATAACACTAGACGTATATACAATTGATAAAAATGGTAAAGAAGTATATACTGAAGCTCCAATTAAATTCTCGGGAATACCGTTTAGCGATAATGCAGAAAATGCATATTCATCAGAAATTGTTAATAGATATATGACATGGACTGATATATTCTATATAGCTGCAGTAGAGTGTTCGGATGATAAATATGCATGGGTGACTAGATATCCTCTCACATCATATTTAGGCACATTCCCGACAAAAATATTTGTCTTATCTACCGTAAAAACTATGCCTATACGAATGAACATAAATGGCGAAGTTAAAGAATATAAGTATTATCCTGTTATAGATTTAACTAAATCTACATTGGAAGTATCAAGATCATTTAATGAGACAGTTAATATGGCTAACTCTATTCTTGACTCTATAGGTGGCGACTATGATGGTGATACTATATCAGCTAAAGGTATCTATAGTATAGAAGCAAACCAAGAAATCAATAGAATTCTTTATGAGCCGACACATTATATTGCTAACTCAGGTAATCTCGTTGCTAAAATGACAAATGAAGGTACTCTTACATTATACTCTATGACGAGAGATTAACAAAAAAAAATAGCTATACTAGAGATCATTCTCTAGTATAGCTATTTATTCGCACATTAGAACTCTGCGTCCTCATTATTACATACAGGGTTAATCTTAGGACGATGCCGGAAATCTACGGTACAGTATGTGATCATCTTTCCTTTAAATTTCGTCTTATATATAGTGAATTGTGTATGAAATATAGGAATGATACCTGTACTAAATGCAGGTAACACGTCTATGCTTTCGAGAAATTCTGCTATGGTTTCTGACGTAATAGCGTTCTCAGATTCGTCATATGGAAAATACTCCATACGACGAAAGTCGAACATGAATTCGACTGCATCTGACGTCTTCTTAAACTTATCTATCTCTTCTTTGAGATAAGCAAAGTATTCGTCAGGCGCCATACGCTTAAGTTGTGTGTAAACATTCATAATTTTATACCTCCAGTATAAGTAAATTGGTGGATAGATATCGTATATATGATATATAATCATATATCAAGATGACAATGGTATTTTTACAATTTATCTGTATTGCACAATTCTGCTACATAAATCAATGCGTCATCTTTAAGTACAGCATATAATTTTATTGTAGATGAGAATATAGTCTTTGGATCGGTGTCGTCATCAATGTCAAACAATGGTACTATATCATGAACGACGATTAGCATATGAAATAGTTCCCACATATTTGATGATGTATACTGATTTTCATCACAATCAGTAAACCATATTAATGCCATATTTCTATGAGAACCTTTTTCAAAATTCTTGGCATTGTTTGTTTTCATGTCTTCAATCAGTGCGGATAGAAGACAGATCTGCTCCTTTAGATTATAATTATCAATAACGATTCCCGCTGGTGTTACTATAGCCGTTTTATCCATTAGAATTACTCCTTTCTATTATGACAAAATAGTTTATCATTACTATTATATGATATATAATTTAAGCTTAAATAAAATATACCTATGGGAATCCCATAGGTATATTTTAAATATAAGTCTAATCAATTTTGCCAGTATGAAGCCTTTTATATGCATATACAATTTCATCTGCATGATGCTGCAATATACTATCATTACCACCATCAATTGTGTTCAATACCAAAATATCGCCATTTGTAGCTAGAGACACTTGAATCAATACATCATTTAGCCTGTTATAGTCACTTGCAGATGAAATAATAATTCGTTCACTCCAATCGGTTGGAAATTTATTCTGCATTCTTACGATATTACGGCCTAATTCATACATACATATTGGCTGATCGCTATTGCCAGAAGAGAAAAACATCGAGAATATGTTAGCTTTTTCTAAGTATCTAAATTCCCATTCTATTTGAGCTTGTGCAGCACTCGCATCACCTATTGGAAAATTTTCTCTCCTAGGATTAAATAGTACCAAATCATCTACATCATGCTTAGAATTGATATACTCAATTAGGTCATTTTGCCAATTGGGACAATTGGTTATTCCACCTGCAAGAAATACAGATACTTCATCATCTTGTAATTTGTAATCTTCCGGAGCTGTTATTACTCGCATAATAATACATCCTTTCTAGTTTATCGAAAAAAAACAAAATTATAATTAATTTCCGGAAGGAGTAAATTATTATGAATGACATATTCGATTACGACTTCTTCGAAAATGCCATAGAAGATGTGGGCGCATATGATGATTATGATGACGCATACGAAGATGTAGACATGTTCGATGAGAACTACTTTGAAGCTATGGAAGGCCCTGCTAGAGATTATAGGCATACACAGAATGCGGGTAAGAAACGTAAACAGATTAGAGCAGAACGTGAAGACAATTGGAGTAGCACATATGGCCCATATACTACAGATTTTAATCCAAAGGAAAGGCTCAACCAATATGTGCGAAAAGAGCTAAGATATGCCAATCAACGAACTAATTCAAAATCCAATGTCGGCCCAAACACAATTAAGCGTACGCGCACCGACAACGATGGCAATGTGTATTCTGTACAAGCCGAACAGCGCAATGTAATGGATATTCGTAGGAATGGCTTAAAAGGACCCAAAACATACGCTTAAATGAATCGATTTAATTATATTAAGCCATTCTTTAAATATCAAATAATTTATCAGTCTATGGAGAATATCCATAGACTGATAATACATTAATTATTTTGCAGGTTTTACGACGCCGTTCTTTATGCCTACGCGTTTATTATATTCTGGTAATGTGTCGTATGGCCCAGTATTATATATACCATATTGATGCATGGTATTTCTATGACGGGCATATCCTTTTGCCGTACCTTTACCCCTATTGGCTTCTTTATATTCCTGGAAACCGTAAACGCCTTCTCCGCGCAATCTTTGGTTTTCTGCGCGTCTTGAGTCTTGGATAGTTCTCTCACTAAGCCAACTATTACCACGACCATGTGTTTGCTTTAAGTAATTGCGTTCACGCTCAACTCTAACTTGATCGCGACTTTTGCCTTTGTTTTGTTCATGCCTATAATCCCTAGCAGGTCCTTCCATAGCTTCAAAGTAGTTCTCATCGAACACGTCTACATCTTCGTATGCATCATCATAGTCGTCATAGTCATCGTCATACATGTCTACGTCTTCTATTGCATCATCGAAGAAATCATATTCAAATATATCATTCATGATGTTTAACTCCTTTCGAGTGATTAGATTATCAAGTTGTTTTTGATATGCGCTTGTAAAAATAAGTCTATGAATTTATTCATAGACTTATTTTTATTTAAACTAGATTACACCATATCATGGAGAGGATCATAATCGTAATCAAAATCCTCATCATATGCATCATATGATTCCTCTACGAACTCATATGCACCAGGAATTGAATCATAAAGATCGAGAGCTTCCTGAGTATATTCGAGGTCAGCCTTAGCATCTTCATATGCAACCTGATACAGACGATCGAGTACATATCCTACATTTTCTTCCTGAATAAGATCACGAGTCTGAGATTTTACAGAAGCACGCATGTCGTCTGCGTTGCCAACATGTCCAGTCAAATAATGACCGAAATTCTTAGACTTGCGATCCACAGATATGTCTCTTTCGCTCTTGTTACCTTTAATAACCTTATTAGCGAATTTATAAGTGGACTTAACCTCATTGAGATCTTCTTTATCCATTTTCTCGCCATTGTCTTTACGTACATATCCTCTTGCAAGTCTTGCACCAAATGCATCAGTTGCCCTGATACCAACGTCGTACATAGATACAACCTTATTAAGAGCTTCTTTAATTGCACCAGTTGACCATTCTGCTGCAACTTTAACAGATTTCCAACCATTGCCAAACTCGCCGTTCGCATTAAAGATTTCACGAAGCTTATTGTAGCCAACTTTAGTTGTATTAACACCTAAAGGACCATAAGATGAAAGGGACTTAAGATCTGCAGAAACTTTCTCAGCCTTTCCTTTCTGCTCAGCAAGTCTTAATGCAATCTGCTCTTTAGACTTTTCCCAGCTTTTCATCTCTTTTGAATCAGATGAAAGATCCTTATCGATCATGTCCATTCCGCCACGGCGCTTCATATTTTCGGTGATGTCATAATTTGTTGACTTGCCATCTTTTGTTCTTGTTACATATGCGAAATCTTCTTTTTCATCCGATGACGACTTATATGTCCTAAACTCAGAATTTCCACTCTTACCTGCAGATACTGAATAACCAGGAGTCTTCTTAAATGCTGACTTTGAAACCTTGGCATCGGTCTTAGCTACAGCAGAATATGCTGCGTACAGTGCCTGAATCTGAGTATTGCATGCGATAAGAATATCAGCAATATTTTTACCAATATCATCGATCTTCTTCATCGCATCTTTGGAGTCCTGCTTAACTTCTGCTGCAGTTGTTGTACCAGTCATACGTCTGATCTTAAGAGCAACATCGTCCATCCACTTCTTAATTTTTCTACCAGCTGCCTTGATTTTTTCAAGCACAGAAGAGAAGAAATCTCCTATGCCTTCATTAGCAGGCTCGTATCCATAATCGAAACCATACATATTGAATTTCCTCCTTTATATTTATCATGATAAATATAATGATTGATATATTAATATATTTGTTATATTGTATGAGTGCCATATTTCAACAAAAAAACAGCTAGGCTAAGCTAACTGTTTTTAGTTTAATGATTATGAGTCAACAAAATATATTAGATATATCATCAGTTATTATATTTAATGTTACATCTAATTTCTCTTCATCTAAATAATCGCAAGCATAAATTGGATTATCTATATTTGACCCATAAATTAATTCAGCAAATGGATCGCCCACAAATATATTTTTCGGTACGAATTTAAAATATACTATAGTAAACTTTTCCTTATGCACTATGTCATACGACTGTTTACATATAGCCTGTGAGGATCCAAATTCTGGATTAGAAAACATTTTTGCATCATCTGA